>Ga0302188_10000970_pt1 | contig 23401 bp, 16 predicted proteins | sample II_Bog_E2_1_FD_198783 | JGI IMG/M metagenome (GOLD analysis project Ga0302188, IMG submission 198783) | Peat permafrost microbial communities from Stordalen Mire near Abisko, Sweden - II_Bog_E2_1 | ecosystem: Environmental > Terrestrial > Soil > Wetlands > Peat | place: Sweden: Abisko...
CTGATGTGGAAAGGATTAACTATCATTGGAGTTGCAGCTTTCTTCTTATTATACTTATACGCTGGCTTTACTTTGAACGTATTCAGTTAATGGGACCTATCGTCAGCGGTGTAACTTTTGGCATATTGGCAAATTTTGGTTGGCTGTAGTCTGGCATATTACGAATAGAAGACGATTCAAAAGAAACAGTAGGAATAACAAAATCTATTGGCAGAGAATATAAACAAAAAATAATAATCAAAGTAGCCTCCAAGATAACTAACATTATGGGAAAAGACAAAGAGCAAAGACGGAATAATTTCCTCTGTTGCAGCAATTTTGATATTCTTCTCTTTTGCAATGTAGGGCAACAAACCAGAAACTATGCTTGTAAGTTGGCACATTCTCATTGTATTCAGTACAGCAGCCTTCATTCATTTTAAAACGGGTGTTTTCAATGAGTTCTTATTAGGAAATAGGATAACCATATTCATTGGAAAAATCAGTTATTCCTGGTATCTATTGCATCAGTCGACACTGTTAATGTGCAATTTCTTCTGGGGCAATAAATACTACCAAACATTGGCTAGTTTGACTCTCGCTATAATAGTCACCTTTGGCATCTAGAACAAAATAAGATGGAGAAAGTCACAATATGTTGTTCCCGGTCTTGCGATAACGATGGGCTTTTTACTGATATTGTTTCTCACTGTCTCCTTGTTTCTTGAAGCTTAGTCTTCTTGATAATTTATCATCAAATTTTAATATTTAATAGAATTGAGGGAAATCTTTTGTCTAAAAAAGGACAAAAAATTATAATTATTTATATTTAAAATAATAAGCATTTATCATTTTTATGCTATGAATTTATAATAGTCTTATTCAAGATAAAGAATGCATTCATGATTCTTCAATTTGACAATTTTTTAATTCCATAAGAGTAAATATATTAAATTAATGCTTATTTTTTGAGAAATTTATTAGTGATAATAAAAGATCATTTTTTAATAATTCTATTAGCAGCAGGTCCTCTCGGAGGCTTATTGGGGGATATCCTAGTTTTCACTTTTTATTTATTGAAACTAATACCATTTTTGCTAAAATATTTACTCACCTCAAAACTCAGTTCCACGACCCCTGTATCTTCAAAATTCAGCATTTTTAGCTTCTAATGTTTGTTGAGCTCATCAGGTAGTACATCGATATCGTTGTGGCTAATATCAATTGTTAGTAAGTTTTACAGGCTTCCCATTTTATCGCCCTTCAGAAGACATTGTGGAAATGCTTTGAAGTTATTGTAAGATAGATTTATGGTAGTAAGGACTGGCCAGGTTATTTCTACTTCACTAGGATCAATATCGATTTTTTGAAGTTGATTGTGAGACAAATCTAGTTGCAAAAGCTTAGTCATTGCTCCAATAGTGATGGACTCGATAAGATTATGACTGATATTGAAATATTCAAGGGTATCGAGCCCAATTAAATTATCAATTTCAATACTTTTCAGTTGATTATTTCCGAAATCAATATGAGTCAGCTTTTAGCAATTCTAAAAACTAGGAAAAATGCTAATTTTATTGTTATTGAGTTTGACTTCCCTGAGTTCACTCATATGCTGAAACACATTTTTTAGTTAATCATCTATTTCCATATCGTTATTAAATCCTAAATCGATGATTTCCAAGTTAGTCAAATCACTAATTTCATCTTTCAGAGAAGTTAAAATATTACTCGCCAAATGTAGTTCTCGTAGTGTAGTAATTTTACCGATCCTATGCGGGATTTATTTAAGAGAGCAGCTGTTGATATTCAAGATTTATAGCGATGCCAAATTTGAGCTTAAAAATGATACCATTTCCAGATTAGCATTCCGCGAAAGATCGAGTTCAATGAGATTTTCAAAGCTGAAGTTAGTAATTTTGGTAAATTGATTTCCGCTTAAGTTTAGCATGGTTAAACTTTTAAGATTTGCCATACTTTAGGGAAGCTCCTTTAATAGATTTTCCTAAAGATCTAGCCTTGATAGTGATCGGATCTCAGAAATTTAATCCGGAATATTTTTGAGTTTATTTCCCTTTAAGAATAGAGACTCTAATTTCTGCAGGCCTGATATTTATTGAGGGATTTTATAGATGACATTATTTTCACATCTCAGAGTTATAATTTAATGACACATTCCAATCTATTTGGGCAGATCTATCAACGCATTATGAGATATGTCCAGTACTTTCAAATTTGATAGCTGTGCGATTTTCCTATCGAGGCTTAGGATGGAATTATGACTCAAATACAGCTATTCAAGAGAGTATGTTTGATATATTGGACTGGGGATATCGATCAATTCGCAATGAACTAAAGATAACAATTTCAATTCAGTCAAACTATCGATTTCGTCCATCTTTTTGATGGGGTTATAACCTAAATAAAATCTGAATTACTGAGTTCAAGAACATTCAAGTTTTTAAATTCTGCAATATACCTAATTTATTAAATTTTGTTATGATCCAAGAATAATTTTTTAACTTTTTATTTTGAAGCAGGACTGCCCTCGGAAAGGACATCTTCACATATTTAGTTGTTGAGGCCATCTCCGAGCATAATACTTTCTCTTTATTTTTGATAGGCTTCCTTGAGAACCTTTGGCAGAATATATGTTGATATCGCTTATTTGTATTAGAATTTAAGATGCTCGTTATTATCATTGGCTAATCTAAATATGAGATACTTTCGCACAAAAGAAGCGAGTTGCTTCTTTGTTTGGATTTTTTAAATCTCGTAAATTTGTTTACCATTTTTACCCAAGATGTACCTTATATTGCTGTAAGTCATATATCGAAATGGCTAGACTCTTGATAATTTGGATTCAATACAGATGCAAACACCAAACTAAGGAAGAACACTATCTGACAAGTTCATCGAATTTACAGGTTAAAAATCAATATATTCACAATTTTTTCTAAGTATTTTATTGGAGATAAGAATATTAAGATTTGCTTGTGGTTATTTGAGCTGGCATTTGGCACAAAGGATATGATTGCAACCTAAGCATTGAAAATGGCTTATAATATAGTTATTATGATAGTAGGCCACTTCACAAGTATAGCAGATAAATGGTTTATCGTAAGGTATCTTTTTTGAGGAAGAATCGCATTCATGTATACGCTTCTTAACGTGCATCTCAGCCTATTCATCCATTTCTTATTTAAAAATAACAGCTCTTGGCTCAAGATAAACCCAAATATTGCACAGTTCGGTAATAAATCCAAAATGTGATCTTTCCAACTCGTAGAGATAGTGACAAAATTGATTGGAGCATAAGATAAAATCCGAACTGGAAGTTTTAACTGCTAACTGAATTTAAGAGATTATTAAGTTGTTAAATTTTACATTGATGAGGATGTCATGAGTGCTTTTTTTTAGCCTATTCTTTATTCGAGTTATTTTTAGCTTTTATGGGAAAGCACTACTGATTTATCTGATTTGCTCATAGATTCTCATAATTTATCGTTCTTTTGACGATATTTTGCATCTCATCAAATCGCCCATACTAAAGGTCAGCAGATTGGGAGGAGAAGGCCAACTAAAAGTATTTTTAAGTTCACTGTTTTATTTATTCTAGTAGAATTTCTTAGCCACAATGTTTAGGCCATGAATCAGTCTATTGAGATAGGCAGTCAGATAGCTATGCAAATTATTGATGATCTCAATGGAGTATCTTCCACACACCTATTATAGGTCGTACTCATCAAGACCAGCATTATCATCCTCTCGACTCCTTTCAATCTATTTCTTTAGCAATTGAAGTTGCATGGAGTAATTGTTTGAAGAAATATTTTACAAGAATTTTTAAATTTATAACTCTTCCTCTTGAAGTAACTGGTCAAGATGCTTTCTCATAGGAAAAAGCAAACTGTTAACTGCAGTGCCCTTTTGAACTTTGATATGATCGGAGTTATTTGAATAATAGTCCGGAGTGGTAAACTTCATTCTCAGCTCCTAGCACCACTTGGTAAGTATCCGTAAGATGGTTGGGCTTTTGATTTTCATATTCATGCTATCTATTTATTTTTCACTAAACAATTACACACTTTCGGGTATTTTTCTACCAATAGAATAATGCGTGTATTCCTTCACTTTGTTTTTGTAATTTTCCTTTTAGATTTGTCGTTCTTTGGATTGTTTGGATGTCTTCTTTTATGTAGAAGCGCCAGCAATATTATTCCCTACCTCCTGAAAACCATCACTTTTACTGATTTCAGCTATGGAATCCAATATACTGATACCTTTCCTCTCATCAACCGACTAACTATCAATATCCTCTTCCTCTTCAATATGATTAAAAATGGTAGTCATATAATTTTTGAAATCTTGATAGTTAGTCATTCCTTTTGCCAGATGGGATTTTGCATCGATTCTCGAGACAATATCATTCATCATTCGCATGATTAAATCATTGTAATTCCCACTCTGCCTGTATTCGAACACGACATCACTAAAAGTAAAGTAGTTGTTATCCAGTGCTCCCATATTATCTATCTCCTGGACTATTTTTTCCAAATCTCTGTTGGTTTATTGAGAATCTGTGAGAGGATATTTTTTCTGTAAAAGTATCAAAAAATCTTTTTGCAGAAAATTATCAATAAAGAGTAAATCATCGATATTTAGTAATATTTTTTAATTTAACTTGGCGATATTTTGGAGGATGTTCATTGAGCAAAATATCTTAGTTTGCTCAAAATTCATCTCATTCTTTGAAAAGGCATTGAATGCTATCGAGAAAGTCTCAGTAAACACTTTTTTGATCCAACGTTTTAATTATTTTTATTGCAAAAGAACTTTTTGGTCATTGCTTGATTTTGAGTTCTGGGTGTTGATCAGTGCCTAGACTTGAAACAGTTTATCTCGAGATTCAATTCTATCCCATTGAGGACTGAAATCTTTTAACTATGGGTTAGCTTCTTGTTTTTGTTTAATAGATTCAATGGGGGAAAGTGGTCTATTTTTAATTTTTTTATCTGTTTTTCTGGTATGAGTTTCTCTGAAAGGCTCAGCAACTTTCAATTGTCCTGTAGTTTTCTTGAATCCAGTCACCTCATCTCTTGCTAATTTTTATACACTGTTAATGGCTTTTTAAAATCCAAAAATATTCTCCGGGTATAGTGTTTTTTTCATCTTCTTGTCTATTCTCGGTAAAGTGCCAGTACAATTTTTTAAATCTGAGTTTTCAATCATTGTTTAAAATGAAGTTTAATTGCCAATTCGATTATATATATTCTGGATTTTTATCAGAATTGAATAATATTTCAAAAAGGGATCTTTGGTTTGAATTCAAAATCATATTAGCCTTGCCGTCCAATGGAAGATATGTTTCAATATAGCAGAGCGAGTAGTGCCTATAGAAATGGTGGTCCTTCAATGGAATTGATGGATTATTATTTTTTGATCATTGATATCTTTCGACTTTAAATCATCTTATTTTATGCTAAAATGTGAAATAAATGAGTTTACGATATAACTATAATATTTTTTGATTCCTATCATTACTTATCATCAAAAAGCCATCAAGAAACTCTTGTACTTTGAAATATACTTAATAAGCATAAAAACATATAACCTCAAAACTGATTTTTTGATTCAACAAGTTTATCATGATTATGCCATTATCATTTTTATTTATTTGGCGTTTTTATTGATACCTTCCATTTAATTATCCTTGTCAATGAAATTTTAATATTTTATTTTATCTGAACATAAAGTCTCTACTTTTAGAGATTATTTTCTCTTTCTCGAATCAAATGATTTCATTTATTTGTTCTTACTGATTTATTAGAAAGTAGCAATAATCTATCTATTTTCAAATATTATTTATTCAGACAAAGTGATAATAATGAAAGGCAACAAATTCGAAGAAATCATTGCTCAGTCAGTAAGCAAACTCAGAGCAACTCTAACCACCAACGACTTATCATCTTTTTAACAGCAGCTCGGTAATTATTCTCTTAAACAGCCGCCCTACCTAAAAAGGTAAAGGAGTTCAATGCCGAGCCCTACCTCTTCATATTTGATATCATGCTCAAACGCAAGGAACTCATCTAACTTGCACTCTCTTCTCTGACCGTATTCATTTATCAACTTAGACGATGCTTTAGTAAAATTATATCACTAGTGCCTTGTACGATAGACTCGCATTAGCAGTAACTCCTTTATTGGCGGATTATTCTTACGCAGTAGTACAACTTATTTCCAAAATAAAATAGCCAAATCTAGCTTTTCTGCAAATATATTTTGAGATACATTCTAGTATATATTTAATGATTAAGCCGTGGCTTTGCCAGAGGATAATCTTCGAAAATTTAAAGCTCTAGGCTATGCTTGGCTGGTTAGGGCCTTTTCTCTCACAGATAGACCTCTCCCACCCTATATTGTATCTATCTATGCAAAGTTCTACCCTTAGGAAATGCCAAAATTATTAAAAGTGGAGTAGGAGCAGCAGCAGATTCGCAGATATGTCGGACTCGTTCTTGAGTAATGCGTATTGAAGATTGAGCAGCAACTATAGGATCGGAAAGGTGGAAAGTTTAACTTTTGTTTCGTATGCACCCAACCTGCTGAATTCTATTGTAAAGATACACGTGTATCTGTTTGCAGTGTCAATTGTAAAAAGCAGCACTTGGAAATGCTAATCAAGACAAATTGTCTTAATTTTCAATACTCAGCAGCCTTCTGCAAAACTGTAGAATAGCTTTTGGTAAATAATTTAGCGCGCAAACGTAGTCCAGCTCTTTCAATAGATTTTTTAATTGCTATTTATCTATACTCGAGATTTATACCTCAGACACCTCTACCCCACTCAAAGATTGTTTTTCAGCCAGTGATTTTCTAACGTATTTGGCTACTTTACCTTAGTTATTATGGTAAAATGGGACAGCATTGCTAACATATCATTGCTGCTGGATTGGGAAGCTAAAACAGTCAATTTGTACGTCAAATGGCCACAGAGTATTTTATGATTCTTGCCAGCGAGGAACGACTTATTAATGTCTTCAGAGCATATGATCACAGTGGAGACTTTAGGCTGATGACAACAGTATTACATGGGGTGGAAGAGTCGCGACAGGCAGAGTTCATTGCTTTGCTGGTAGACAATATTTTTGATCACTATTCACCCAGCTCGCATATATCTGATGATGGAGAGAGAGCAATCATACGTGCCCTCAATCACTAAAAAGAGTTGAACATTGAGTCGCTCGTTCAAATGTTTGGAGAAAATTATGAGGATAAACTCATTCGCTTCATCATGAGAAACTAACTTGAAATCAACCGATAAAAATTAGGAGAGTATCTTTATGAGAACGAGGATGTTTGCAGAAAATTCTTGCGAACAATATCATTGAGAAAAGCAAAAGCTCCTATTGACGAATTACTCAGATAAATTTTCTACTATATTAACGTGAAGATCTCCGATAAAATATATCGGCTCTTTGAACTTCTTGCAGAAATATATGAGCCTCAGGAACCCTTTAACGAAATTAATTTTTTCACGTACACTTATTTCATTGTTATGGTGGTCACATAACTAAATAATCCTGCAGTTTCTCAAAAGCCTACTATAACATCAGTGCTGGCGAGGGTATAACAATTCAGTTCTGACCTTGCCAAAAATCATGCCTATATTGTGGAAGGTATGTTCTAACGTATTTCAAATTTTCCCTTTTCTCAAACATCTCGAGGAATTCTCGCCTATTATTAACCAGTATTTATCTCTTAATAGTAAATGACAAATCCTGAATAGATCATTGTAAGTAATTGGTAGTTCATATATGAAAAGTTGATGGGATCAAAGGCAGAAGTTACAACTATCTTTAGAATTTGTAGTTTGGTAGTCAACCATCCCCCTATTTGTCAAACCTTCCTTCAACTACTCGTGGACCGTCTTTACACTCAGCCGAGAGATGATTTCCTAGTCAAAGCGATAGCAAATATCATTGATCAACAACCGAATGCTGCAGGGTTTCTCTGGAAACCCATCCTTTAGGAGGTAAATGCATCTCTTCTCATAACAGAATCATAAGGGGAGCATATTCTTAGTCTGGGTCAAATTATTCACAGTACTTCTCTTCTAACAGACGACAACTTTTACGTCTTTACTCGATAACTATGCGCTCAATTTGCAATGGTGGAATATATCGATTATTTTTTGCAACTGATAAATCTAAACAGAAACAGGATGGGAGCAGTAATACAATTAGTGGCTGCAAATTTCTAAAAAAGCCATAATTCTTACTTGCAACTTCAAGTTATCAAAAAATTGGGTCGATATCTTGAGGAAAATCCTGAATAAAATTGCTGTTCGCTGCTGTTACAGATGCTGAGAGAGGTTGTTGTGAATCCTATCAATTAGTGTTTACTTTTAGATTGCCTTCTTTCAGTAAATTTTGATCGATTCGATAAAGCAGGTTAGTTCTGGAATTTGGTGACTCACAAATGCCTTTTGATGCAAGATGAAAAGAAAGTTGCCGTTCTTGAGACTCTATTGAAAGCCAGTAAACATTGCGAGAGCTATTAAAGTTATCTCATTCAAAAGACTCTTAATTGTCATAGAGAGGCTCTGATTAGCTAAGATATTCTTCATAATCTACATAAATTGGAACCCTATCTTCAGGAAATTGCGCCACAACTCCTCTCACTATTTCTTCTTCCAGAAAATATCCCCACAATTTTAGACAACTTTCGATATTTCTGCCGCATTAATAAAACATACGATCTTTTGCTAGTACAACTAGAAGAAGGAGCATGGCTAAGAGAGAAAATAGCACCCATGATCAACACTATTGGCGAATTGTTAAAAAAGGAATGGATAGAGGGTTAGGATACGCTCTTGTAGTTAGACTCTCTCCCGATATTTCTTATTCGACTAATGGAAATCTATGACCCAAATTAAGTTATTACTATCCTGTAAGACTATATTCATCATCTTAAGATAGGCAATCCTCTATCTGAATTTACTGAGCCAATTCTCAAAGAAAAGTTAATGGTGATCACCAACATTGCTATTTTGGCTCAATCATTTGTTGATTTTATCCCCAAAATGGAGCATATTCTTAAAAAAGGTTAATAGTAATCAGGGTAATCTCAAAAAGACGTTTTCGGAAAACTCATCCATCTTCTTCAAGATCTACTCCAAGAAGCCACTTTTTACCAAGCAAATATTTCCCTCAGAGTATCTCTTAAAACATATATTAAAACTGATTGGCCACACCAACATTTGCCCTCTGCCATTACTAGTTGTATTAACATATGCAGAGCCAAATATGAGCTGGAAAGCGTCTTGGATCATAGCCCAGTATAATCATCTTTAATGGAACTAATGCATCAAGTGGAGTAAGTCATCTAAAGACAAGCAAACGTCAATATCGAATCAAAAAAGTTAGGGAAGGTGGAGGGATTACTGAGAATAGCTCTAATATAATGCAATAAAGACGCACTCAAATATGGGGAGATGATGATCGATGCCAGTCATGATTACCTGCGTAAAGAAAGAGGCGAGCTCTCATCTAAAAATAAGGGTACTCTCAAAAGAATACTTCTGAGTATCTTAGTACAAGGCTTTTTTAATGAAACAACTTGTTCGTTTCAATCACTGGCGGACAGTGCCCTCGCTCAAAAAGCCACAGAAATCTTCCATTTACTTAAATGAGCTGATTTACATCGTATTGTATTTATGGACCATTCATCAAAATAATCTAATCTATGCCTAAAAATTACTTTTAATTAAATTATAATTAAATACCATATCTAGGAAACTAATGGATATTATAATCATTATTGATATCTGCCAGCATTGGAAAATGCTCGATTTTTAAGATCTTTCAGTTCCATGATAAGTGAATTGTCTTTTTTAATACTGGTTGCCAGTATTTTATTCTTCGATACTGATTTCTTAGCAAATATTCGAGGCAGAAAAATATCGAGGGAAGAAGGGTTATTCGAAGAGAATATGTGAAACTTTTTTACTTTGGTGTTCGCTTTTTAAATAGACTCTAGCTTTGCAGATGTCAAAGGAAATTTGGACAGATTTGGTGTTTATTGCGCTCTTGATGAAACAGGATTTTATGGTTATTAGACTCGACTCATTTTGCGTTGCAAAAATCGACTGTAGTCCTGATATCGCATGGAAGGCTTATAATGCTGAGATTTTTTAAGAGGACTTGGTGGGTCCGGTAGTATATTTCTTAAAAAGAACTATTTGCCATCAATCTATTAAATATTTGACTCGTTGATTTATTGTTCGTAATCCAATTTGCTATCAACTTTCATGAGCTCTTTTAATTTCTACTGCCTAATCAAGGATATCTGCTCATTGTGGCTCACAATCATATTCAGCTTTTGGTAAATAAAGTTTACTGTGTTTATGATATCGAACAACTTTATCTGGTAGATTAAGTATTTTTAAACTCCTCGCCAAATTTTAATAGTTGAATCTTCTCCTCCACTGAGGAAGATATTCTGGGATTTGTATAGCATATGATCACCGCAAATGACGGCTCGAAGATGCCCAACAACATTCGATGACTTGATCATTTTAAGAGTAGACTCACCAACTATCTACATTTTTAATATGCTAAACTCTCCTTGTTTTTCTCCGACCAACAAAAAGCACGAATAGACCTCAATATAGGATATTTATATATTATAATTGACTGACAGTAGCAAGGTTGGCAATTATTCATGATCTAACTTCCAAATAGCCAGCTGTTTATCGGAGCTTATCGATAGAAAGTAACATCTTTTAGCATTTTTAGGCTATGGAGTTATTAATCTGATTAAAACAATTTAGCTTGTATGAAGGTAAACTTTTGTGCAGAAGTGGGTTCTCTTTTAGATGTCAACAAAATATATTTATCCCTTGCTCGTACCCAGCACACAATATGAAGCCGGTGTGTTTAAAGGTGACACCTTTATTTGAGAGGAATTGTCCCACATCGGCAGCCAAGCATTTTGGTGAAAATAGACATAGGTAACCTTGATAGACGTGGGAATATTTTTCCAGTCTGATATGGTATTGAAGAGATATGTTCCTAATAGCTTTTAATGTATTAACTCGATGAATTCATCATCCTCCTTTGCCTTGACAATGGATTGATTATAAACTAGTTTCTTTAGCTAAAAATTTTACGATCTAATCTCGTTCTTATGAAATTTAATCAAAGAAAATCCCTTTTCAAGAGCAATGGCGTAACTATCACTACTTAATGCAAATACATCTCTAACTATACCATATTTAAGAGGATACTCAATCTTTTAGTTATTCAAATTTCTCTCTTGATTGAGGATTGAAGAAAACTCAACAAGGTTGTTTGAGTAAATGCTAACACACCAGTCTTTATCGCATTTTATTTTAACGAGATGCCCTCCTTTATTATCATTAACGATTGGATCAAGCAAATTGGTATTGATTTGACAAAGATAGCTCTTTCCTTTGAGTTAATTTTTATTTATAAAAAGTAAAGCCTCAGTAATGAATGTAATTTCATCAATCAATACATCTAACTGCAGCATGTAAACCTGTGCATAATCTCTTAAATTCCAAATTCTTACTGTTGAATCTGTTGATGCTGAATACAAAAAATATGGATTGCTGTGGGAAATATAAATACTTTGGCATGTGCTTTGATGGCCCTTAAGTTCAAGGAGGTATTTCTTAGTCCAATCCAACTGATAAATTTTGATAACACCCGATTCGTAGGCAACTGCCATAATTTTTATTTATAGAGAAACGGCATAATCTAACGATCTGTTCTATCTTTTGGAAATTCTTTTGTATATATACAATCTTTAGAATTGTTATGACCAATTTTAAGGCAGTTTGTAGATATAGGTTTAGTTACTGCTCCACAAAATTAAGAGGTGTGAGTCAGTCAAATATTTTTAGCCTTCAATAAATTATGGGGATTCGACTAATTCTGGAGGTTAAATTTAGAAAGTAAAATCGCAAATTCCTTTGGAGTTGATCATAGCTCTCTCATAATTAACTTTGGCTTTTGCAGTGTAGAGATGATCTCCTTTAACGAAGGCAATAAAATCTTAGCGATTGTTGGGAATTCCGTGATATCCATCTTCCATGCTAACGAAATAAAAATATTTACAGCCAAACAAACGGTCGTTTGGAAATTTTTTGATTAATTCACCGCCATGATTAAATACTAGAATGTTATGCTAAGATAGCAAAAGATAAAGCTAAAGAAACAAATGATGTGAACTGTGAATTATTTTTTAATCGTCAATATTGGTGTAGACTAGCGTTTAGAGAATCGTATCGAGTCTGATGGTTTGTCTCTTTGCCAGCAGTAAGAGCTGGTTTTTGTTAAAATATAGAAGTTGACTATGAGGGATATGTTTTAAGCGGCTTCCTATAAAGCTCTAAGCGTATTCTTACTTCATATATTTTATAATAATTTAAAGATAAAATTATAAGCATTTACTGTTCCAACAATGGTTTATTATGTATAAAGAACAAGGATATTTTTAATTTAACTTCTTGTGGTGTTGATAATTAAATAAAAAGAAATGAAACAGTTCTACATTACATTATTTTTGTTATTGGTCAATCATCAGCAACCATCAAATATTACTTTGTTATTCATGCATAATACTACAAGATAGAGTCGTAGCTATAAGCAGGGTATAAGATTAACAGAAGAAGGGCTTACAAGATATTATAACAGCACAAAGAATAGATTATATTTAATTGATGTTTAATATAGCTTATCTAAAGTCAATGAGATACTAATTGACTAATAGTCAACTTAAATTTTAAGGATAAAATCCTGATGTTAATATAAATCTCTCAGAAAGCTAATTATATATATTTTTTAAAGTAACTTTTTAAAAAGCATTTTATAATATTCTGCAATTGATTTAATTTGAAAAATATCAATAGAAATCTTCAAATGTAAATAATGATAAATATTATCAATCAAAATGTACTCAATCTAACTCTATTTTTTATTACTTACCTTAAATATCTTTCAGCAAATGTCCTTCGCAAATTGGATATTGCTATTTACTTTTCTCTGAACATATATAGCAGTGTCCTGGGGGATAGTAAACTTCTTTCTTAAAGCTTCTCCTTAAATTTGGAGAACCTATGCGTGCAGGAGAGTGTGAAGTATGATATAAGAAATGATGATTTTCAACTATCCTTTATGACTTAATGGTGAGATAATCAGGATGCTTAAAATATACTTCTGCTTGAAAATTTTATGTTATAATTTTATTGATTGAAACATTGTGAACCTAGTCATTGCTCCCTAAATAGATAACTGAGACATATCGTGCATTGCCTATTGGAATCTCCTTATATTGATCAGGTGATAAAGTTTAAATAGATTAAATATCTTTCATATCACATGAAGCGTTCAATTAATATTTTCCCACAAATTTGAGGTCTGGTGCCCATTATTTGAGTCCAATTCCTGCTTCCATCGTTTTTTGAATTTTTTCATTGGCACGATACAAATGATAACTGTGAAAAATAATTTGTAAAGGTATCGAGTTTTTTCCATTAGCAATTGGAAAAATTCTGTGAGGGTCGAATTTTTCTTTTTCAGCATGACTCAAACGGCATATTTCCATTTCTTCAAATTATGATATATTTATAATAAAAACTTTATTAATTTTCAATAAAAAAAAACAGCGTATTTAATGCGTTTTTAGAAGTTAAATCTATCTTTTTCCAGATATCTTTCCAAGGCGACCTTTATTTTTTGAAAAAAATAAAAAGATAAAATATGAGAATATAACAACTTTCAATAATCATTCATATGCTAAATTTATAAGAGATCTTACAATTCTAATTGGATCCAAAGAAACAGCTCGAACAACTTATTCGAAAGCTCAAGACATTGATCTATAATGGACGATGTTAGTGTTGATATTTTTCTTGATAAGTTGAATTGAAGTTATATAATTAATAGATAATAAAATAATAACTATTGCTTTATCATCAATTTCTTTCAATAAAAATACTGTTTTCTGTGACTGCTAAATGATGGGTGATAATTAATCATAATTAATGAATATTCCCTCATATTTTTTTAATTCATATACAATCTATTATCTCATTATTGCTTTATTTATCTGAGTTTTCATGATAATTGAAAAATCAAATTTATTTCGGTATCTTCATCTGCTTGATAAACCTAGAACAATCATTTATAGGATTGATGATATTTTTAAATTAAATAAGCATTTTGGTATCTATGGATAAATACTTCTTTTTGATTTTATTATTAACGAGCATTATATAATTTTTTGTTTGATAGTGATTAGAGATTTCCTTCATTAAGGTAATGAGTTTGGTGTTATTTTTTTTTAAATCAGTGAAGATGAATCATCTAAATTAAGAAATTACATTTTTTGAAATCAATAAGGGATTAATTTTTAATATTTCGATAGTTTTAGGGAGTTTGATTATTATGCTTGATATTTGACCACAATTTTGATGTTTAATTTGGGATGGATGTCATATAAATAGCCCATACAATCTGTTTCATCATTATTAAGATCCTTTTATTATAGATTGCTTAATTTATCACCTCCATACATAAGAAGATATCTTGGTGCTTGTCTAAATTATGAATGTTCTCACTGAAATCCAAACATATATCTATATGTCAATAATGCTTTGTCTTTATTAACTCAAGCTCAACTAGTCATAGAGCGAAGATACAGAGTTCATGATCTGTAAAAATATATTAATATATTGGTGACAATTTTAAAAATAACCATACAAATAAAGATGATGATGATCATTGAGATGAAATGGTCAAGCCATCCTACAAATAAAGATTAATTATGCGTAATTCTAGATTTTTCAAGAAAGAATGTATATGCTTTATTAGATGATTAATTCCTAATGCACGGCAGTAATAATATATTTCCTTTATGACTTAATTTTATTGATTCCGTTACACTGAACATATGTCTCTTAAGGGTTGCCAAATAAACCTCAACAAACATTTGGATCTTGTCATGTTGGCAAAATATTCAAAAATCAACTAATAGTAGATCAGAAGAAAATCAGCTGAATACTAAAACTTGTTAGATGGTGAGCCCACTTCACACTTCTTGACCTAATCTCCAAATAATCTTGATTTCCAAAATTAAAAAATTTAATTATTTTTGCAAACAAATGATATTTGGGATTTTGCTAAGATCATGTCATGTTCGAATGCTGCTAACTTCAATTTCAGAGTTCAACAATCCTGGAGCAAGGGTTAGGTTCTTTTTCTTTTGCCATAAAACTAAGAAAACAACTATATAATGATTTTTTTACTTGTAGCAATAGTCATCACTGATCCCCAAATAATCAGGCCAATAGTTAGTCCTTGGCTTGACGTTTGAGATCCATTGTCTTGAAGTGCTAAAGTTGAAGGCGAACACCCACTTCCTGAGAGTAAATAGCCAGCTGAACAGGTCAGGCAAGAAGTTTATCCGCAATTATTTGTATCGCATTAACAAGTTACACAATTAGCTGGGCAAGCTGCGCAACCTCCATTATTCAGCATACTAACATAGGATGGGGCACAGGTCAAACAGTAAAGAGTAGGAAAAGGTGCAGCCATTGAAGGACTCCACATACCATATTAACAACTTAAACAGCCTGTAGGACATTGCTGGCAAACTCCAATGGTTTATAAATAATTGGTTCCAAATTGATTTCCTGCCTGAACGTTGACAAGAGCACCTGTATTGCAAGCAGTGCAGCTTCCAAGATTCTGAGAAGTAATTTGGCAGGCATTGTATTCACAATAAGGACATTCCTGAGCGGAGGCAAATACTATCAACAAAAGGATTATCAACATAATAAAATAATTATTATTGTTGAAGATTATAATGAAAAAGTTAGCAATAAAATTATTATCTCAACTCGATGCTGGATTGATGTAGTCATTTAATTGTATGAGTTCCCAATTTGGAGAACTTATTTCGTTTACTCTTGAGAATATTAGCGACAAATATTATAAGCCTTGAAAATATTTATTAATAATTAATATTATAAGTCTTGAAAATTATATAAAACTTTTTACATCATAACTAATTTCAATTGGCTTATTATTTATATATATGAAACATATTTCCGAAAAAAGTCTCAGATAGGAATCGATTTTATGGCATTAAACTGATTTAATTACGAACAATTTACAAATGTATCTGGGAATATAAAAATAACTTCATACTTTTGGAAAGACAAACCATAAGAAAAATTCGGTCTACTCAATTTTGTGGGAAATAATTAATGAATCTTAATCATAAACTAAGTATATATGCTTTATATAATCTCAATTTCAACGCTTCATATTAAATAATGAGTTTCTTTTAAATCATTCAGCTATTGTGAGTTACAATATAACAGGCTCCTGCGTTATCTCCACCAGTTATCAGACTTCTAAAAGTATGATCATTGAAGTTTTGGACCATTTATTAACCTGAAGTAACTTTTGGAATATCACAGTAAAAATCATAGGATGATTGAGTTGTCCAATTTTCATAGTATTTGATCCCAGAACAGTTAGGGCCTTTAACTGGATTTTAAAAGTAAAAGCATATCCTTTGCCAAGATTAACTTCCATAACGATAGAGAAACATTCCTTTCACTCCATATGATCCAAATTTTTTGCTTACCTTTAACTTAACTCTTTGTCCTGGCTCGATGTATGGGGGAGGCGCCTAAACTGCATATCCACAATCAAAATATTGACAATCATATGTCAAAGTTTTGTAAGTTCTGTTCTGAATTTAAAGAACAATGACTCTGTTGTAGTCCAATTGCTTTGCCAAATCAATTGCATCTTTCCCCAAAGTTTCAGCAAATTTAAAAATCTATATTATCTCCATTAAATATTATAAAATTAAACTACCAAAAATGAATTATAAAAGATAAATTTCCTGTTTTTTGTTATCATAATGGAATATTAGAGGCGTTATTTCTTGAATAGAATATGTAGGTTTAATATTTTGTCCCTTAATTAAATCTATAAAAATGCATTAGGTATATCCATATAAGAGCATCAAACTCCATTGTTAATAATCATCATAAATATTATAGATATTACTCTTTGTTTTTAAACTCTCCCGTTTATTATTATTGTTATTTCGATTTGAAATTTATGCTACAAAAGAATAAACAAGAATTCGTTTAATAAGGATCTACATCGGCTAAAATACTTCTGGAGGCGACTGGAGCAACATGTAAAATTACAGGCCTTACCCTGTCTTCAGTATCATCTCTCTATGCGATGAAATATCTAGCAACATTTGGAGTGGGCTTAGTCTAATATCTTCCCTTGGTTTTTAATCCTAAACCGGAAGTGGGATTCGCAGCGCACATGCAAAAAACAAATTCTTTAAGTTGGTCGGCAATTGGTAAAACAACACTGATTTTATTAGGAGGAATTTTAATTAGGCAAATGGGAATGATCTTAACAAATAAAGAATTTATCCGATCAATTGAAAGGAGACTGTAGAGAAAAAATAAAGAGCTATAACAATAACCAGAACGAAGAAATGAAATTGATTAGCAATTCAAGCCAATATGATATAAAATCAAGAAATTATTGACAAATATTGATGATTAAAATTGAATTATAGTTAGTAAATTAATGCATATATTTTTACTTTGAGAGAGTTTCATTGTTTATCGCGAACATTGTATTATTGATATACATTAATTAGATGAATTTCATCGATTATTAAACCTTAATTGTAAGAAAATATAGTTGATGTTTGGATAATTCGCCTAATAGCAATGAATGGTAAAAAATGAATGAGTTTATTCTATTAATAATTGTTTTATCATTTTAAAATTAATGTATACCATAAAAATTATAATTAAGGAAAATTCAGAATTGTTTTGATAGGCAAAGATAAATAGGGAATATAACAAAGATTTAACAATAAGATAGAATTATACATATCTGGATTTTATTTAGCTTTTAATTTGACCATTTCCTTTTTTTTCTTAAAAAAAGCTCATTTAAATCCATTTTCTATCTTCCTATAATTTGATAACATTGATACATTTAAAATATAGTATGAATATTTCATTTTACAAAGGAATTGGAGTTTAAATATTAACTTGTTTGACTTCGATAAAGCGATTAAATAAATGTATAAATTTTGGATGGAATTACTAATACCAGCTTTTTGACTGTTTTTATCTTTATCTTTATCTTGCTATTGTCATTGAGGTAAAGCTAATTTCTCAATTAGTGAAATTAAAATAGCAATAAATTGATTATTAGATTATCATTATTCGTTTAATAAACAATAAGCAAATTAAGGCAAATAAATCATGTCTTACGTGAAACCACAATAGCCGTATAAGTTATATATGTAGCAGTTGTATAAACAGCACCTCAATTTCCTCCACCTATAATACAACCACACTGGTTTAAAATATTAAACACCAGTAAAAATAAGAAAACAGAAGCAAATATTGAACCGCCAATTTTCATTGCCTTATATATCGAAGTCGATAGGCATTAACTTTTTTGTTTTGAATTCCAGGAGTAGGAACTCCAACAAATTGTTGTAACCGTTGAATCATCCACACTATATCCTATATTTGCACATTACATGTCACTGCAACTTTTAGTTATTTACATGGCTTCACCAATGAAACCATAAAGTATACACTGACACCAACGAGAATGACAATAAACATAGCCCAGTTGCATTTTGATTTCAATATATCCTTGCATTGTTATTTTCTTTTATTCCTCATTTTTTATATCAATGTTATTATAAATTTTTGCTTTGGTGAGTTCCAGGTTTCCAAGCTCATATTTTTTTATTTCTTTTCCCTCGAATAGCTGTTATTTATATTAATCTTATAACATAGTCATATTGATATTATCTTTAAAAAATATTAGGGTAAAGAACCCTAAGATACAAATGGGAGTTCACAGAGCAAATAAATAAAAAGTCGAGTAATAATAAAATTGAATCTTAAAAATAATGAGTTAATAATAATAAAAAAATGAAACTAAAGGCTTGTTAAAAAGTCCTATTGAAAGAAGGAATTACCATTAGAATGATATTAAAATACAATGTTATATTGATCAATAAATACAAAAATCATGCTTTTTTGCAAATTCAAGCAAATTTCCTTCTATTCTTTTGTTTGTGTTCAGTCCGTTTTTTGCAATTATTAATTGCTTGATCTTTAAGTCAATGAACTGAAACCTTATCAAAATATATTTATTTTTAATATTAATGCTAGATAAAGACAACCAAATCATAAATAAAAAATATTAAAATTTAGATTATAATAATAAGTCTACATTGTAATTCTTCTTATTATTATCCTCTGATTAGATAATTTTGATAACTAAGTTTAATTTTAATTTTTCGAGTATCTCTTTTATAGATATTATAAAATGATGTAATTGATATAATAGTTTGAGGATATTATCTGTAGTGGAAATTAAATCTTGAGGAAAGCAATGAATAATAATATGATAATATACATTCTATTCACCATTATAATTGTATTTAATCAAATATATTCCTAAATTCCTGGTATTTGCAGAATATTTAAATTTTAAGAATTTTAAAATTCCCAATACAATTTGCCATTTATTTTTTTTGCCAGTTTCCATTCTTGGAAGATATTTAGTTGTCTTATCCCTGTAAATTTAATAATTATTCTCTTCTTGACAAGGCGAATTAAGTGATATATAATTCCCCATACTAGCCATAGGAATAATTAAAAGAAGAAGAAACGCCAGCGGATTATTGCATTTATGGCTAAAATCAAAAATACAATCATCTACAAGATTATCAGAACCATAATTTTAATGATGAATGGATGACTATAAAAATTTAAGCAGTCAAAAGAAAGACTGCATCTGTCAGAACAAGAAATTTTTCTTATTTCTAATAATTATGAGCCGCAAATTTAGCAAGTTATTGTTTTGGAATGTTTCAGCCACTGGAATAAACACTAGCAATGTGCATACTGACAATGACAAGGGTGTATAAGCTAAAAAGGTTAATTGGACAAGCAAATTCTGCAGATATGTTCTTATATTTCTTGAAGACTATTTTAATTTTGTACTATAGAGTCTAAATTTGATACAATTTATTTTTCCATTTTATACTTGTGATGTTCAAAATGGCAATCAAATAATAAATATACATTTCTCATAAAAATGTAAAGAACTTAAATGTGAAGCGCTTTGGAATATTCATATTCATATCCACCAATAATCAAAAATATAAGTCACATCAATTTTACATAACTTCTATTTCTAAGTCCTGATGGCAATAATATTTCAACGATAACTAAAAAAGTAAGGATATTTATTTGCGAAAAAGCCTTGAAATATTTGTTTTCTTTTTTTAAAAAGTTAAATATTTTGCTCTATCTTTGATAAATTGATAGCTGAAATTCCGTTATTATTCCAAATTTGTATAGAGAATTTAATATTACTTTGCCTCTAAGCAACAGAAGACATTAATTTTAGAAAAAACATACTTTTTCCTAAATTTATTCGAATTATTAAGCCTATTAGTCTTCACTTTTTAAATAGATAACCTCGATACATTTGAAATAAATATAGTCTTTGTTTAAAATAAAATTAAACTGAAATAATAGTTAAACTCTAATAGTTTTGATGATAATGCAAATGTAATAATGATTTTGTTCGAAATGAGATCATTTTAGAGCTTCTTCCTTTTCAAGATTCAAACTTGCAGCAGGAGAATAAAAGGCATCCCAGTCCCAAATTTGCAAAGAGTTATACTGCCACTGATTAGAAACGCTGAAGCGAGGAGGACCTAATGGCCAGCCTGATCCGAAAAGAGGACTCTTGTTAAGATTCAGAAGGGTACTTTCTAGTTTTTCCCTCGCAATTTGATCACTTTTGACAGGATAATCATCGTTGTAGTCAATTGTCAGCAAATATTTTGAATCCCTCCATGATTGTGCTGAAAAATCTATTTTTGTTTGCCTCGCCCAAGCCCTTGGATAAAAGTGGAGGTTCACTGAAAAATCCACTATGTGCTGATTTTGAATCTCAATATTGCAATCAAAAGTAATGTTAGCTTCAAATTATTGATATAGACCCCTTCTCACAAAGAAGCCTCTGTCAGTAGCCGCTTTACAGTAGCCGCTGATTGGATCTGTAGGTTGGAACTTATCTTCTAAATTGTCAAAAACGTCGAAGAGATCCCGAGCTTAAAAGTGAAACATGTCTGATTACCAATTCTATTTGGTCAGATTACTGTCCAATAGCTTCATAGATATGGCTTATCTGACCACGTTTTCGTAGAAATGAGCGTCAGAGAGCTCTACATTTGATCCCCAATTTCTTTGTTAAACAATTAGTACATACCATCCGCAACGTTATTACTACCGCATGTCCAATTGGTAGAGTTAACTGCTTGCACCTAATACAGCAGCCTGATGCCTTCAGCAACATAGTCAACAGAGATGGCTCTTCGAGTAAAGGAAATTGTGGCATTTGGCTTTCCCGGAGTTGTCCAGACATAGTCAAAATTATTGTCAAAGTATTTTTAGTAGTTAAGAGACTCAGTTAGCTTTTATACATATATTTCATTGACTTTGCTTTCTAGTGAAGATCTTAAAGACGGTTGGTTGTACATTTGATTCATCATATAACGGAGAGTCATATAGACATCAAGAGTCATATTTTCATTGATGTTGGTCATACGAAAAGCCTCCTCATACCAAGTAATTGGAAGATAATCTAGTAATTAATAATTGAGGAGTCGATCCTTGTTAGTTGTAAATTTCTTAACAAATGACACACTATTACTAACTCCAAAAGCAGAGGCTGTATCATTGATCGGACCTTTTTTGCTTTCGACAAAATAATCGAAGTTAACTGTGACATTGACGACTCCTCCATGCTTGATAATAGTGCCCTTAGTAAAAACTTCAATCATTTGCTCCGAAGAAACATATTAGTAGGAAACTTGGATATTGAATAGACCGGCTTGGAGTTTACCTTAGTCATTTGTGATGACAACATCTGGCAAGGTGGATATCTCCTTTTGTATTTTTGCAAAAGTGAGATTGAGCTCCTCAGATCTTCCAAGAGGGCCTTTTCCGACATAACTTAAGTGGGTAGCATTGCAGGTGAGAGAAGAGGCATTGGGGAAGACAGCTAAGAGTAAGACAACTAAAAAGGTGGCAGGAATCATAGTTCTCAGTATAGAAATGATAGGTTATTTATTAAAGCATCAAAATTATGCTAGTTTATACTATTATATTAAAGTTAATAATAATATCAAAACTTTTTTTTTTAATTGATTTAATTTGACTATGTCCATTGAAAAAATATAATTTTTATAACTTTTGTTCTAGCCAGTAAAAATCGTATTTTTTAGATAAAACTATTTTAGGCCTAATATAGTTTTTTTTTAAAAAAAAAAAATTGAAGAGATCAACATCGACAATCTTAAAGCTTTTAATCTTATTTAATTTTTCTGTATATTTGTAGCTCCTTTTATCGTATCTGACGATCTATGTGTTCATAATTTATATTTCTTTAGCATCATAATTGTAGATGTTGCTATTTTATTATTGTGTAATCGTGAATTTCAGGAATATCTTCGTTTCTAAACTCCATATCTGCAATATTTTATAATTTAATGCAAAACTTACAAAATTATTCTTATAAAATCTCCTATAAATTTATTGTTGGGTTATTGACTAGACCATACAAAAGATAGAAACTACAATAAAATATTTAAATACTAATGTTTTTATTGGATTGATTGATCTAACTGCGATAAATTCACCATTCATTACAAATATAATTAGTCATTCATTAGCAAATTATTTAAATATTCATGACCAATCAACCGATCAAAGAGGGAGCAGTAATCAGTTATCAGGTCCTTCAAAACACAATAACTTACCAACTTCGACTGGCCACTACTGCTAAGGGGCTCTGGGTTTGTATCGAAGAAGCATCCTCCATATGGAAACTAACTATCACTGCAGAAATGGTCTAGCAGACCATCGCAAAAGCTTCTGCTGGAAAACAAGTCATAAGTCTGAAGGACTTCACCACAAATTTAATCGCAGCTCTCAGCAAAAGTTCCTAAAAATGGAATGTCGGCATAATGACGCCCATAGAATTGTAGGTGCTACGAGGAGGAATTCCATCAAAGCAAGCTAGCAATACAAAAATATACCTAATTCTGTCTGACAAAGAGAACAAGTATTTCTCATTTCATTTAGGTTCCACTATCCGTTTACTTTTGTCATGAGCGAACTCAATTAACAGTAAAAATTGATTGAAGCAATCAAAACGATGAAAGGTCAGCTGTAAGAACTGCGAGTGGAAAGGGCAGACAAGTCTCAATCATCTTTTTCGATCATGTC
>Ga0302188_10000971_pt1 | contig 23394 bp, 20 predicted proteins | sample II_Bog_E2_1_FD_198783 | JGI IMG/M metagenome (GOLD analysis project Ga0302188, IMG submission 198783) | Peat permafrost microbial communities from Stordalen Mire near Abisko, Sweden - II_Bog_E2_1 | ecosystem: Environmental > Terrestrial > Soil > Wetlands > Peat | place: Sweden: Abisko...
CGCCTATTACAAACAATGTACGTTGAAGTTGAAGTTGAAGTTGAAGTTGAAGTTGAAGTTGAAGTTGAAGTTGAAGTTGAAGTTGAAGTTGAAGTTGAAGTTGAAGTTGAAGTTGAAGTTGAAGTTGTGCGTGTCATTCGAATCGAGATAACCTACTCATTTCTCGCCTTTCGAGAATGCATTGATTATATAAATAAATTTAACGTAATTTGAGTTAGGGTTGCACCAAGGTTACGTATAGGGATAGGGTTGCGGTCTTATTTTTTTGTTACTGTCATATTTATTTATTACAATGAGCAGAAAAATAAAACATATAATAATTTTAATGACTCCAAACCAGTGTATAATTGTTTGCTTTATGCCAGCATAAAGCGAACAAATCTCCATATGTATGATTCATCCAATTATTTAAAAGCAAACATAAAGACTATATTTTAAAATATTTAAATGGAAAGTCTTAATATTATTGAATTAATTAAACATAATCCAATTTCTCATATTTCAAACACGAGTCAAAGTAAATTATTAACAAAAATACAGACAAAATTTACAGAAGAAGAACAACATTTATTTTTGGCAAGTTTCTATACATATTTACATTATAATGTAAGAACTGATTTTGTAATCGATTTAGATAATATTTGGAAATGGTTAGGATTTACAAACAAATTAAATGCAAAACTTTTATTGGAAAAATATTTTATTATTGATATTGACTATAAAAAATTATTACCTGAAGAAACACAAATAATTAAAAAACGTGGTGGTCAAAATAAGGAAATATTAATATTAACAATAAATACATTTAAATCTATCTGTATTAAAGCGAATACAATAAGAGCAAATCAAATACATAATTATTACATACAATTGGAAGAAATATTACAAGAAGTTATTTTTGAAGAGAGTCGTGAATTGAGAGAACAATTAATGCGTAAAGATATACAAATTGAACAGCAACAGCTTCAAATCGATAATCAAGTAATTGTAACAACTTCAGAAAAAGATAAAATACGTGAAAAAACCACATTACAACATTTTCCTGATAATATTCAATGTGTATATTATGGATTTATCGATAATCCGTCAGATAAGGGAGAACCGTTAATTAAATTTGGTAATTCTAATTTCTTAAGAGATAGAGTAGAAAGTCATAAGAGAACATTTACTAATTTTCGATTGATAAGTGCATTTAAAGTTGAAAATAAAATACAAGTTGAAAATGAAATAAAACATAATTCACAATTAAAATTTTTACGTCGGACAATTAAAATAAATGGTATTAAACAAACTGAACTTCTTGTTCGAAGTATGACATGTGATGAATTTGACAAAATAATTCAAGGAATTGTTGCATTAGTAGAATATAATCCTGAAAATTATTCAAAAATGTTAGAAAGAATTGCACAATATGAACGCAATGAAATAACTCATAAAATTAAATATGATATTTTAATGGTAAAATTACATAAACTTGCGCAACAACAAGGATTATCACAAGAATCTGAAGAACAAATATTAGAATCTGTTGTTAGACCATTTAATTATTCAATTCAAAAAGATAAACGTTTTACAAAAGAAAAGGACGGATTATTTCATATTGGTGACCGCACATATGCCGTTTTATTTGGAACAAGAGATGAAGTATGGAATGGTATTGCATATAAAACATCAGGAGAATTAACGAAATTAGATTTAACTATTGGAAAAAATGGTAAAATTGTTTCAAAAAAAAAATATGATTTATGTTCAATTGAAAATCGTTTACCAAAAGCTAATAGAAATAAACAACTTATTTCTATAGAAAAAACAGAAATATTACATCAACCATCAAATATTCTTGCATCTTATTTATTACAACACAAAAATGAGCCATTGCGTGAAAAAAAAGAGACATATCAACGCCCAACATTAATTTGGTAATATAATCATTGTTGTCTTCTTATCTAAATATCATCAAAATTTATCTCTTCCGTAAAATCTTCTGTTGTTACCGTAATGATATTATTATCCGATTTAATATCATCAACTATTGGTATGTCATTTGAAAACACAATTTCGTCTTCTTCTTTTTTCCCTCCTCCCCCCCCTCCACTCTCTCCTTCTTCGCCAATACTACTCGCGATAAAGAAAGACGACTGAATTTTCGGAAGACGACGAATTGCTTTCACATCACTGTCGCTATATATTTCTAATAAATCACAATTTGTATAATTCGGTGCTTCAAAATCCCGTAAGCCAACCAATAAATAGGCGCCGACAGTTACAATATTTCCACGTTTATGTTTTCCCGAAAATTTACCTCGTAAATGAAGTAATTTTGTTTTACCATCCATCGTCAAAATATGAAACATACCATTTCCCAATGATTTGGTTGCTTTGGCGTATATTTCCAATTCATCTTCCGACAAACGAGTTCGAGAGTCCGAAACAGTTGTCGTATTTTTACGAGCAATGCATTTTGAGCGTTTTCCACCAGTTACGTTTTTTACCATTTTTTATTTTGTTTGATATTTATTGATATTTTATTTTCAATTTTCTTTGCCTTGGTTACTTTCTTGTATTTTTTTCTTAAACATATGTTGTATTTTTGAAACAATATCAAATGATAATTCTTCGCCCTTTTCTCGTAATCGGTATTGCCAAATAACGGGAAAACGAGTTATTCCGTTGCTTCTTTTTAAATGTGTAGTTCCATAAAAACAAAGTCTATCAAGAACCTGAAATAGAATTTGTTCATCTCTCACAATATGGCACAAGCCACGATATGTATTTCCATTGTAGGTAGTATCATCTTCGTCTTCATAAATGCGTTTTGTACAATGATTGTTTTTTATATAGCCAATGCCCATAACACGATTTATTTCATTATTCATTTCAATAATAAATAGTTTTGTATTTGGAAGAATGGTGTTCGAAATAGCTACGGGCGATGAATATATACACGGATATTTCATTTTATCTGCAAAGGCACGATTTATGGAATATGTTTTATTATTAAATACAGTAATCATTAATTGATACGGTTTTTCATTGCAATATTGTAGAGATAACTGTCGTTCTATCTTTTTATTATTTTTAATTGTCTTTTTTTCAATAATCTTTTTTTCAATGGTCTCTTTTTCAATGTTCTCTTTTTCAATGGTCTCTTTTTCAATGTTCTCTTTTTCAATGTTCTCTTTTTCAATGTTCTCTTTTTCAATAGTCTCTGTTGTTTTAGTCTCTGTCTCCATTTTATTCGTCCTTCTCTCCAATGTACTTTCAATTTTCTTCTCTTGTCTTTAGATATATGAATGATAGTAAAGAAAAAACAGACGATTATTTCACACAAAAACTAAATGAACAATTATGTAAATACGAAGAGTCTGAGTCAGAAGCAGAAGAAAAAAAACAAGACACCAACCATAACACCAACAATAACAACCAAAACAACGATGATATAAAAGAAAAATCATCCTCATCCTCATCCTCTTTAGCCGAGGTTTTTTTACATTATGCAAATGCAAATACTCCTATTACTATGTCTAATAATAATAGTGAAACCGGAAGTGAAACTGGATACGAAACAAAAGGATACGACCATTATTTACCATTTCCCGAACATGTTCTACCGCCACCACCAACACAAGAAGGATTTAAAAAATTATCATTTCATTCTGTAGAAAAATCACTTGAACAATATTATGACCACGATAATAGCAAATATATTAATGAATTAGATATATTAATCACCTATCTGAATGGACAAAAACATGTATATATTCAATCGAAAAAGATAACCGGCACAAAACTCAATTTATTAATGATTCCTGCTCTTATCTTATCCGCCTCTCTAACTATCTTTATTCCATTAACACAAGTCTGGTGGAATGTTATTTTGGTATCTTTATTTAACGGAAGTATCACTCTTCTAATATCACTCATCACCTATTTTAAGTTAGAATCAACCAAAGAAATGTATGGACATTTTTCGAACCAATATGAAAAACTCCAAACAAAATTAGAGTTTACCAACAATAAATTGTTGTTTATCGATAATAAAAACGAACAACGCAAAATAATTTACGATTGTATTGTTGAAATGGAAACCAAAATTAATGAAATAAAAGAATTGTCGGAAGAAATTCCCGAAGAACTTCATGCATTATTCCCGATTATTTCTCATATCAATATTTTCACGGTAATTAAAAAAATTGAGGGATATAAAAAAGACTTGGTCATGAAATTTCGTGACATTAAAAACGAAATACGATATATTCGTTGGAAAGAACAAGAATGTGATGTGGCTATAAATATCCAATCTCGACTTTTATTTTTACTTGAAACGAAAGAAAAAATTCGAGAACAACTCATGACCTACAAAAACACATATTATGAAATAGATGCCATATTTAATAGAGAAATTTTGTATGCCGAAAATTATCGAACACTGGCATTTTTTTGCTCTTGGATTATGCCGACGAAAAAAAACGACTTCTCCGGAATTTCTTCCACATCGATTGAAATTCTACGTAATTATATTCGAAAATGATGAATGAAGAATGAAGAATAAAGAACTATTATTTTCTCCATGAATCTTCGGTGCACAATGCCGTAAAGAAATTCGACGCTGTCTTTGACTGGAATCCCTCCATTCTCTTTGAATGAAATCCCTCCATTCTCTTTGAATGAAATCCCTCCATTCTCTTTGAATGAAATCCCTCCATTCTCCAATGGGGCAATCCGATTTCATATATTAATTTCATAACCTTTCCTTCGGATATGTTATGCAATATATGTTTCGATTTATCTGTATTATTCCAACGCAAATACACGACAATATTTTTATATGTCGTATTATGTTGTGGAATTTCAACAATATTTTCAATAAATCCAATATTGAGTTCGCATAACTTTTTAAAGATAAATTGTTTGGAAGTAGTATTTTTAACTTGTTGAATGGAAATAGCGCGATTTGAATACATTGTAGATGATGCCAAAAATATTAATTCTTTTGCCATCAATTTTTTCCATTACATACATTTGTTTTCATTACATTTGTTTTCATTACATTTGTTTTCATTACATTTGTTTTCATTACATTTGTTTTCATTACATTTGTTTTCATTACATTTGTTTTCATTACATTTGTTTTCATTACATTTGTTTTCATTACATTTGTCGTAGTCCGTGTCTCCCAAAAAGGAGGGAGCGTAGCGACCGACGCAAATGGGAGACGCATAATGACGAAATGTATGTATTCTTATGTTTCACCGTTCCGCCCACACTTTTATCACTGGTAAATATTGTTTTTCTTTTTCTTGCATTTGCAAATATTGTTCCATAGAAAATCCCCATGGTATAGTCCACCGATGAATATCTCCAAACAAAGACGGATTCAAATACAAATTTTCGTCTTCTCTACAACACAATATACCAAATACTCTCTCAATATGGTATCTCTGATTTCTTTCATGAATATGAGGCAACCACATTTGAAATAAATTGTATTTTTTCACAAGTTTATCTAAAAAATCCAATGTAATAATACTTTGAACCCCAAAACATCCCCACCACTGTTGTGTATCATAAAATTCTATAAGTTCTTTGGAATTTTCAAGCCTCTCTAACAACGCCTTTTCTTCCACTGAATTGTCATAATAATGTTGAAAATGCCATAAAAATCGGACAGTAGTAGTAGTAAAAGATACATCTATCTTTGACCCCAAAAAAAGCGAGTCGTGAATCACAATTGCCGTTTCAAATAAACGCAATTTATGCATATAATAATATGCCAATAATTCACCCGCTCCTGCATATTCACTTTGAACTATATATACATTGGTCATCGATGTAATATTATATTCGTATTGACTGTTACTATTATCATCAATAATCAATATCAAATTGGTAGGATAATATGTACGAATTTTAGCATAACATTCTAACCATAATAAATTTGTTTTTTCGGAACAAACATGTCGGGTAAATACAATTCCGAGTGGAAACATATGAGTTGAATATATACGTATATTTATATCTTGGACGTAGCGTATAAATAGCATATTTTGAATAAAATATATTCTAATGGACCAAGAAGGAAACGAACAAGAAGAGGATAACGAACAAGAAGAGGAAGAAAACAAACAAGAAGAGGATAACGAACAAGAAGAGGAGGATAACGAACAAGAAGATATTTCATGGTTTGAAAAAATGGAGAGGCTTCATAATATGGACCATATTTGTCCAAGAGAACCAATGAATGAAATTACTATTCATTTTGTGTATGTAAATTTAGACAATGCGATACATAAAATTATTACCGAAAATTATGAACTACAAACATTAGAAGATGACGACAATAAAAAAGACAACAACGACGACAATAAAAAAGACAACAACGACGACAATAAAAAAGACAGCGACAAAGAAGAATCTTCTTTTTTAGATAATATTCGTTTTATCTCTCACATTCAACACAAAAAACAGTCAGATAATATTCGTTATAAATTATTTGATATTGTTTTATATCACATCGGCATTGAATCTGCCAATTTACAAAAAAATGATAAAATACAGGGGAAATTTTATAGGCTCTCTCTTTTGGAAAAAGATATTTCTATTCCCCCCTCTGTATTTATTTTTCACTCATTAAATGCCATTTATGTCTGGCTTAAAGAAGATGTTCATAACACTCCCTCGAAAATCGTTCAAATACAAGCAAATGATTCGGTTTGTTCAAATATAATTGATATTTCAGATTCACATGCAAAAACATACAAATACAAACATCATCTTAATAAAAGAAAAAGAACACGAAAAAATACGAAAATATACAATACGAATACGAATAAAAAGGACTGATTATTATTTGTCATAGTTCATAATACCTGTTTTACAAATCGTTTTCCAATCATATATATCCGTTACGTCTATTTTGGGAATATCAATTCTACAATAATGCATCTGATAATATCGTTGTTTAATATCATCATATATAAAATATGTTCCGTCCTGTTTCACATTATGTAAATCCAACCAATGTTTCATTCTTTATATAAAATAGAGAGAGATTCGTATTCAATTTTTATCTATGTAGACCGCTCAATATTACAAATAGTAATAATATATTGATATGCTTCGTTTGATATAGCCGGACGGCGATTTTGTTCAACGGGAATTACATAATTGTGCCGTAAAAATTGAGAAACTTCCATACGTTCATCATCTGATAGTAATGATGATGAAGATGTAGATGAAGATGATTGTTCAATTATTAAGAGTAATAATTTGGCGACAGATGCAGATGATGACGTTAACATCATGTTTTTTAATCTTCTTATGAACGGTTCAAGAATTTTATCTCTCTCTTTTTCTTGTTTCTCTTTTTCTTTTTCTTGTTTCTCTTTTTCTTGTCTCTCTTTTTCTCTTTCTTGTCTCTCTTTTTCTTCTCTCTCTTTCTCTTCTCTCTCTTTTTCTAATAAAAGATACACTTTCTCAATTTGTGCGAAATATATCTTCATTATTTTTTTATCCAATTGAATTGATTCCCAAATAATAGATTCATCAATACCATCGAGTTGTCTTTTTCTTTTCTCCTCATCTGCTTCGTCTTCTTCTTCTTCTTCATTTCTTCCAATTAATCTTTCCCTAATAATTTTGTCAGGAGCTCGAATATAGTCGTCGTTTACGTTCATATTTTATTTGTTGTTTTATTGTTTTATTTTTTGTTGTTACTACTACAATAAAAATAAATTTTCAATTTTATCTGAATCTACATTTTCTCAACTTTAATAAATGAACAAAATTCAAAAAGATGAGATTTCACATGAATTAAAGTCCTTCACAAAAGAAGAAATAGAAGAAGATTATAATCATTTGATGGAATTAGGAAAAAAACAAACATGGCTACCAATAGATTATAACCGAAAATACGGAATGAACACAGTTGATTTTTTTACATTTACCGAACGATTAAATACCAAGGGCAATAAGAATGTAACCTTCTTTGAAATGTTGGAACATACAAAAGAACTCAAAACAAAACACTATGTAAAGAATATTTTTACGCATTATGCGAAAACACGACCAAATATGAATAAATTAGATATATGGTATCGTATATTTTCTCTCTATTTTGGTTCTATAAACCAGTTTCGTCCAGTTATCGCCATGCGAATATATCGCATGTTTTATTCAAAACCGTTACATATATTAGATTTTACAATGGGCTGGGGAGGAAGAGCCATTTCCGCGTGTGCTACTCCAAATATTGTATCATATACCGGAATTGATTTAAACACCGAATTACGAGCGCCTTACCGAAAACTAAAAACATTTTTAAATAAACATAATACGAATAACACAGAACTAACATTTTTATTTCAGGATGCACTTACCGTGGATTATACAAAAATATATTATAATTTGGTTTTTACGTCGCCTCCCTATTATGATACAGAAATATACCAAGGGTCTTCTTCATATGCATCAAAAGAAGATTGGAGAGATTTATTTTATATTCCGTTATTCACAAAAACAATGAAGGGATTATGTAAAGGTGGGTGGTATTGTTTAAATATACCTATTTCGATTTATGACGATATTTGTCTGCCATTATTTGGAAAAGCCGACAAAAAAATACCATTGGCTATTCATTTGAGAGAACCAACATACACGTATAAAGAATTTATTTATATGTGGAAGAAATAGCTTTTTTGTTGTTTTGTTTTTTGTTGTTTTGTTTTTTGTTTGGTTTCTTTTTTGTTTGGTTTCTTTTTTGTTTGGTTGTTTTTATTTGACTGTTTTTTGACTGTTGTTTCTTGGTTGTTTTGTTATTCATTACGTTGAAAATAAGGATGACATATTTACCGCCTCTCTGTTTTGGGTCATCGGGAGAAACAATTGTTCCAACATGGCATTATCTCGAAATCGAACCGTGTATTCTTGTTGAATATTATTTCGTCCAATTCTGCCCAACCCTTGTATTGTTTTCTGTTGTGTCATATTTTCTAAATCTCGTCCAAGAAATCCGTGACAGAATTGATAATTTGTTCCATAAATATAATCCGAGGATGCAATAATTAAATACAATTTTTGTTCATACGCAAGCCGTTTCATAATTTCCATATACGGAATCGATGCCTCTTTTCCATCCATAAATGCACCTATGCCAATTAATAATAACAATTTTAATTGAAGTTCAACCTCGAGAGACATAATTTGTATAATATCGGATTCTTCAACCGACGGAACAAATGCATTTTTAACAATAGGCGAATTCGATAGCCACTTCTCTTGATGTTCTTTGTAATTTGGCAGATAAATGGAATTCATATAAATCATATGTATTTGCTGTTGCATGATTTCCAATCGTTTTTTCAGTTCTTTTACCTCGCGTGTATATTGTTCTCTATCCATTTTTTTCTCCTTTTCTCCTTCCTTACCCAATTCATCTTCAATCGATTTCTCTAATTGTGTTATTTGTATTTGAAAATGATTGTTATGTTGTATTTTTTCGAGAATATCGTGAAGAACCTTCTCAGGGATTTTCGACTGTTGTATATAAAACTTTCCTATCTTTTGAACATCTTCCGTCAAATAAATAGTGGGACCATCGGTTAATGTGTGTGCATCAAATGTAGTTAATTGAATTCCGTGAAATGGATTTTCAATAGGATGAGGTTGCGTTGTTTGAGGTTGTATTGTTTGAACAGAGGATATACGAGATAGTGTTTTACCCGATAACGTCAACTGGCTTGAATCATAACTTTTTATTTTTCGGAGAGGGTCTCCCAAATTCTGTTTTACAGGAAATTTTTCCGTTTGGGTTGACGTTAAATATATATAAATAGAGCGCCAGTGTTGTGGTAAAATATGTTCCAACAAATGTAAATAATACAATTTAATAGACATCATGGTAATTCCAGAAATAGTATGTATCCAATCACTCGCCGTAAAATAGGCATTTGGATTGTTTTGTTCCATATCATCAATATAGTTTTGTTCAAAAACATAGACAATAAAACGCAATATTTCGGAAAAATCAAAATAACGTAACAATGTTTTATATTGACGACAATGGGTAACACATCGTAAAATATCTCTATATTCGGAAAATAATACATGAGGAACGCAACATTTACCTTCTTTATTTAAAAGCGAAATACTTTTACGACAATCATAGCTAATAATTGAAATCGCATCTCCTTCAAATCGAGATTCATAATCCGCGACAGTTGCGGTAATTTCTTCTGATCGAGGTAATGTTGCACACGAAAGAACCACATTTGGTATTTCATTTTGTTTCCAATTTTCATGTATAATAGTGTGTAAATTATGCGTTTCATAATCCATGGTAATAGTAGGCTCGTCCCAATATAAAATAATTCGGTCTTTTTTATTAAATGCAAGCATATATCGCATCGCCACCAAATATGATTTTACATCACTAATCATAATTTGAACCTTTTTTCCATTTGTATTGTCCACTTTACCTATTCCGCCAAACCGATTTTTAATAAAATCGGTTGCCGAGAAATTATGCAATCGAATATCACTTGCGGTTTCACACCCGAACGCAAACGCTATTTTTTTACCCATAGATACACTTGCTTTTGCCAATGCCAGACCTACATGTCTCGCGACACATACAAATAAAATAACGTAATTTTCGGATAGTCCGATTGGAGTTAATGTTTTGCCAGTTCCCGTGGGAGCAATATACAAAACAAGTTTATTTTTTTGTCTTTGTCTTTGTCCTTGTCTTTCTTCCGCCCCTCCTTCTTCTTCCATACCTCCTTCTTCTTCCGTTTTCCGAAATACGGTGAATATTTCTTTTTGATGCGAAAATAAAGTTAAATCTTCATATTTGATTAAATATGAGTTTTTTTCAATGCAATTCACGGCATTTCGTAAAATATCGATGGGAGTTATGGTTGTATATTTGGATATACACGTATCCACAAATTCAATTACAAATGGATTTATATTTGATATAGATGATTTACGAAATTGAATAAGAGAATACAAATGCAATGTTGTCTGTCCAATACTTTCACCCAAATGCTCACAAAAACTAAATAATACAAATTCAAAGATATTGTTTTTATTATTTTCAATATTTGATTCAGCTTGTTTAAATCGTATTTTATCGGCAGAAGACGGTTCCTTTTTCTTTTTTTTAGAATCAGTATTCTTTTTTGGGTCTTTATTTGTATTCTTTTTAGGGTCTTTATTTGAATCCAATAATTCTTGTATTTTTTTTTCAAAATATGTCGCAAATACATACGTGTGGTTTTCTAAGGTTGGTTCTATTTTTGTTAATGTTAAGAAAGATACATTGTTGTTAATAGATATATTTGGATTGTGAATACCTCTACAAATTAAATCTAAAATAGTGCGTTCATTTTGTAAAACGGGAATTTCGATATTTTCCCATTCGGTTTTCGAAAGTTTTGTTTGCGTTAAGTCCATTGTGAGAGATTACTTTATTTATTTTTAACTGTTTTTAAAATAAAACAATCTTCAATTTTATCTGGAACTTCTACTACGTTCATTAAATTGTAAATCCGACTTAATACACCAATATTCTATTCCATTTTCAGTAAAATAAATCATAGATGACATTAAAAATTTGGATTTGTAGTTTTCAATATACTCGGGTTTTATATTTTGCAATTCATCGTCCAGTATATAAATACTTTGAGAATCTTCAGAGAGAAATACGGCATATTCTTTTTGTTCTGGTTCTATTTTATTTTGAGTAAAGTATGAAAATGGACCAAATGTTTTACGACCTAATGGTGGATATACAGACGACGAACATAAATACATTTTAAATGGAATTGGCACTACATTTGATTCTTCTTGTTCCTCTTTTTTATTTCTATTACGGTCAATTTCATTTCCTTGTATATACAAATTTTGTATTTCATAATGTTCTTGAAAAAACACATTTGTTGATAATATTTCGTCCATAATATACCATGAACCATTGGAATCTGTATTTGAATTATTATTATTTTGAATTTCGTAAAATATCATTCGTTCTTTTTCGGTTTCTTTGGTTGGTATTGTTTCAGTGGTTGGTATTGTTTCAGTGGTTGGTATTGTTTCAGTTTCTTTGGTTGGTATTGTTTCTTTTTCTTTTTCAGTTGTCAGTGTTGTTTCAGTGGTTGGTATTGTTTCTTTTTCTTTTTCTTTTTCAGTTATTCCCTGAAATATAGGCAAAAAATGTGTTTGCGTGTTTTCGGAATGATTTGGCGGAAATAATGTTGATACAAATGTTTCACACTCTAATTGAAATTGATTTACGGGAGAAGCCGGCAATGATGACGATGATTCGTCTGGCTGATATATAAAATACGGTATATCTTTCTGATTATTTACATATATCTCAATATAAGGCAGGATGGTGTTATTTTGAGTTAAACAACGTTGAATCATGCGATAAACACATACATATATTTTACATTTTTTTGATAATTCATAATATGTTGAATATTGTGTTAATATAGGTGACATATAATACATACAGATAAAAGACTTACCCATAAACAAACATAAATAGATAACAATATATATGGTAGCATGAATTATTACGAAGACGATATTCTACATCCAAACAATACACAAAATGAAAATAATGAAGATGACGACCAAACTACATATGCCGTTAAATATAAAAAAAACTCACACTGCAAATACATATATCGTCGAGACACTGATACAGGAAATTTACTAAAAATAGATTTTTATGAAAATGGATTTGTTCCAAACTCGTGTATTCGCACCGCCGTGCATGGAGTTCGATACAAACTTCGAACGGGAAGTAATGATGAAAAATTATTTTATAAGGTAAATATTGCAACTGGATTTAAAGGCGAGAAAACTCCCTATATATTATTTTTTCATTCTCCGGAAGAATATGAACAGCATTTTCATGCAGTGGTTTCCGATGAGCAAAAAATGGAATGGAACCGTCGGAATCAAGAAGAAATCCATCGTAGACAAAAAGTAAAGGAAGCAAGAGTTAGTGTCTTATAATAAAAAGAGTTAAAACATAGATTTTTTATTATTTATTATCTATAAATGTCGAAACAGAGTGACAAAAAACAGAGTGACAAAAAACAGAGTGATAAAAAACAAAGTGACAAAAAACAGGGCGACAAAAAAGAAGAAGAAGAAGTAAATTCATTTCCAGAATCATTTCCTAAAATTATTCGCGATTTTGTAAAAGACCTCTCAACTACATTCCCCGAATTCTCACATTTGTGGAACCAATGGAAAAATATAGGATGTGAAAATTTAGGTGGTGTGCAAGAATTATGGAAATATACAACAAGTGTATTTCCAGAACGTTTTTTCGATATTTTATATCAAAATGAAGATATTTTTTTAAGCGGAGGCGAAAGTGAAAATAAAAAGGTAAATGTATTTTTTCTCCCAAATGTGGATTTTTCTATATTATTTCAATGTGCAGATATTACGGATACAATTAAAGAATCTATTTGGAAATATTTACAATTAATCTTATTTACAATGATGGACACAATTCGAAACAAGGAGGCATTTGGAGAAACTTCAAATATATTCGCAGGAATGGATGAGAAAGAATTACAGGGAAAATTGGGAGAGGTATTTCGCGGAATGGGTGATTTTTTCCACGACCAACAACCTGAAGAAGAATCCTCTACCGAACCAAACGCAATTCCAAACCCAGAATCTATTTTTGACGGATTAAAAACATTATTCGATGGAAAAATCGGAAAACTTGCGAAAGAACTTACCGAAGAATTAGAGGACGAATTTAAAGAATTATTAGGTTCGGATAATGTTGAACCAACATCTATGCAAGATGCAATTAAAAAACTTATGCGAAATCCACAGAAAATGATACAACTTGTGAAAAAAATGTCCGATAAATTAACGTCAAAAATGTCAAGTGGCGATATTCAACAGGAAGATATAAAAAATGAATTAAGTGAATTTATGAAACAAATGAAAGATATGGGAGGACCAAACTCTACGCAATTTCAAGAAATGTTTAAAAATATGACAAAAGGTATGGGACTCGGCAAAAATGCAAAAATGGATACAAATGCATATGCTCAAATGGAAAAGAAAATGACATTACGTGAAGGAATGCGAATACGATTAGATAAACGAAAAGCTCAAGCGCAACAAAAACTTGCAAGTGAACAACAACAACAACATACAAAAAACTGTGTAGTGCATGGAGGCGAATCGAAAGAAGATATTGATAATATTATGAATAGTTTGGGTCTTCACGATGAACCTCCCCATAAACAAAAACAACAAAAACAAAATAAAGCCAAGAAATAATATGATATATTCTACCATGTCAAGTGCAGAAAAAGATGCTCACGTCGCTCTTGTTTATTTGGAATCCGTATTCAAAACACTTGATACGGAAATTATTGACTTGTCGTTAAATACAATTCTCTATAAAAATGCCATTGCTATTGTTCAACAACATAAGGGAGTGATTGATAGTACGATTTCAATTGGAATGGATGTTGTTGCCGATAGTGCAGTAGATGCAGTTACCAAAAATACGGGAATGAATGCATCCATAAATAATGCCATAAATAAAACAGTTCCGGTCGTAACATCTTCGTGTGGATGTTTTGGAAGTGGAAGTGGAGGTGGAACGACACAATTAATTGGATAAAAAAAGAATCTCTTGTTTCAAATCACGAATAAATGTCGTGTTTCGAAATTCAGAATAAGGTCGTATTAAAAATAAAAAAATAACAGAAAGAGAATACATATCCCAATGTTTCACTATATTCGGAACAATCCATTCATCAATGGTTGTGTTTTTATATTTATTTACTCTCTCCACACATAATGCACGAAATATATTTATTTCATCTGTTGAAAAATATGCATCCGCCAATTGTTGTGCAGAAGAAGATGACGACGCAGAAGACGATGCAGAAGAAAATACCGAATTATTTTGAAAATACTTATCGATAACCAATTCTGGATTTATTGGTGTATTAAATTGGCATATATATGATGCAATATACGTATCCAAACACCAAAAATCATACTGTTCAAAAATAAAATTTCGTTTGCACGTATCTTTGTTTTTATCTTTGTCAATAAAAAACGAAAGTCCGAAATCTATAATTACGGGAACGTTGTTTACTGCGTCCATCAATATATTATTTTCTTTTAAATCATGATGCACAATACCAGCTGTATGTAATTCCGATAAACTTTCTTTCAAATAATTATAGGTTGAAATAATTTTACGTTCAAATACATCCGTTGGTAATAACAACCGAATCTTATCAAAATACTGTTCTAATGTATTGTTTCTCCCTAAATCGCGAACTTTGGTTGATACATATTGCATTGGATGTGTTGATTTTCGTAATATAGGACACTCATTCACCGATGAAGCGATTTCAGTCCAATTTACATTACATTTTTTTATTATAGGCGCGAATCGGTATTCATAGGAAAAAATCGATTGTATGCGTTGTCCTATTTTAATTTCATCGTCCATAATATCCGATTTATGGGGGTCTTGAATTTTGGTAATAAATGGAACAATATCATCTTTTTCTTCCTCTTCTTCTTTACATATCGCATTTTCATAAATACACCCATAGGTGCCAGACGCAATAAGTTTTGCTTTAAGTTCTTGTTCATCTTCATCAAATGTTAAATGTATTTTTGTCATCACTCTACTATTATATTATACTGTAAAAAATAAAAAAAATACGATAATGTGATTGTTTTTTATTTTTATCTTGGTTTCTATTCGAGTCTTGTGTCGATTTCTCTTGTATCAGTCTCCAAGTTTTCGTCGAATTCCAAGTCATAATCACTGTCACTATCACTGTCACTTTTATAATTTTTCCAGTAAATCGAAGAATTTGCCCAATGTCCTTTTCTAAATCGATACACATAATTTGGTTTTAATCCATCATCATTATCAATAAAATCAGACTCAATAACTGGATTTATATTATCATAATAATGTTCATCATAATATTCAACTTTTGTTTTTATACCTCCCCGATAATATTCAAATAATTCGTATTCTTGTGCCCTTTCTTCTTTTTGTGGAGCTCCATTGAAAATATAATTTTTATTTTTTGGGGGAGTATTTGGAATAATATTCACAATATCGTTATTGTCCTCTTCCTCATCCTCATCTCCCGTATCAAATACACTAAAACGATTATTTACATTATTTACATTTAATAACTTGTTATTGTTATCTGTAGGTGTTATATTTTGTGGCATTGCATTTTGTTGCATTGCATTTTGTGGCATTGCATTTTGTGGCATTAAATCCGGAAAACTCATATCCGATAGTTTTGTGTTTTTTTGTTTATTTCGCATATTTGGAGGTCGATACATCTTTTCTTTTAATTTTGAATAATATATTTTTTACATAATTAATTTTTCAATTTTATCTTGTCAAAAAAGAATTATTATGTGTAATATTAAATAAATGTAAAGATTAAATAACAAAAAGGATGTTATCGAATTATTCAGATGAACAATTGTTTCAAATTTTAGATGTCACCATGAATCCATCCGATAGAGAGCTTGAAGCTAAAATTATTGAATTCATTCATAAACATGCATCCGATAAAGACCCGACATTTTTTCATTTTTTTAACGATGTTTATGACCATTTTTTTGAAAATAATGAGGATGAGAACGACAAAGATGCAGATGCGGATAAGGACGAGGACGAAATAAAAAATACAAAAAAAGAAGGTTTTACTGCTTCTTCTTATACCGCAAATACGGCATCAAATCCAAATCCAGTGGCGTTAACGGCACCACTTCCCTATGCAAAAGACCAGTTAAATCCACTTTTAAATCAAACCGTGAAACGTATGGTTGTAGTCGACAGTCAATATCGCGACCCTATTTATAATCTTCCCACAAATTTTACATTTGACTTGTCTGATCCTTTACGTGATGTAGTATCACTTAAATTATATTCCGTATCAATTCCATATACATGGTATACCATAAGCACCGATTATGGAAGTAATTTTTTTTATTTAAAGGGCACATCTCCCGGAATTAACAACGGAAATCATGACTATATTATTGATATTTCCGCCGGAAATTATTCTGCATCGAATTTGGTAAGCACCGTAAACAATGCAATCCAGCTAATGGCGAGTCTTAATACCGATATTAGTTTTGGTATTACAGATATTAGTTACAATCCATTTACCTCTCTGGCAACACTTACCATCGATTTAACAAAAATATTTACCGAAACAAGTTATTATCTTTACTTTCCGTCCTATTTAAATCCGGTATCGAACCCATCCTCAATAGTTCGGAGTTATACCATTCCATCGTATCTTGGATTTACGAACCAAACCATTCCTATAAATGCTATTTATTCCGATTTTAATGTCCTGCCTTCTTCCGTCATATCTGCCAATGCCGACCAAAATAACTCCATTTATACCATTGATGCATCAAATAATTCATTTCAAATAATACAATATATTGGCACGACTATAAATGATAAAAATGGCAATGCAATCATACAAGATTATGTAGCAGGGCAATCAACCATTATTCAGACTATTCCTATTACATTTTCATTATCTATTGGGTCAAGTTATTCCAGAAATCAATTGCAGGCGAATTTAGGTGCGCAATTGGTTGCATCTACATATTTATATGATGCCTCTCTATCACGTATAGATGATACAGTTTTTATAACTCCTGCGGTATATTCGTATTATCAAATGACTCTCGTTTTAAATCAGACGACAACACAAAATATACAGAATTCACTCATTGCCGTTGTGTTTCCAGACGAAACAGGTAGTACCTATCCCGTTTGGACAGGCACGAATTCGTGTTTTTCGTTTGATAATAGTTACGGACAAGTGAATGACCTTTATTCGAGAGTTAATTTATTGGCATCCAATTATATTATTACAAATACGCCGATTTTATATCTTCAGTGTAGTGAGCCCGGCTATGAAAATACATTAAACGATTATATAATAACAGTTCCTGCATCCAATATATTGGGATATACACTAGACCAATATTTATCGGCAATTAATACTGCACTTCTTTCTGCCAAAATTGTCGCAAATAATCAAGACGCAACAGGTAATATTAATTATACAAATACAGATATTGAGCTATCGTCCGATTCTATTGCTGGATTGCAAATAGATATAAACAATATTTATTCAACACCAGATTACTATATCGATTTTACGGATAGTATTCTGAATAACGATGACCCAAATCAGGCACAATTTTATTTTTATTACAATGCATCTTTACACGACTTATCGGGAAATTTATTAAATAAATACGTATTTACGGCATCTCTTAACATTCAATCTTTTTATACAATTCAATTAGACAGTAGTGGAAATACAATTCCTCCAAATGTATGTACTATTTATCCAAATCCAACTCTCGGAAATAAAGATGCAGTTCCTTTTGTAATTCCGTTTGTATATAATACATCATTTGTCATATCCAATGAATTAGTATACGATTCATCTACCGCCAATCAAGATTTTGCCAACGATATTAATCGTTCATTTACCGTATATATGGACCAAAATGGATATGCTCCTTTATCAGGCACATTATTATCTTTTGGCGCGCCGGTTTCGTCCTATTATCCAACAACATTAACTGTAAATGTTTTAAAAATTATTACGCAAAATACATACAATATTCTTTTATATGATGTAAGTGGAGTATCTTATATTTATACAAATACTTCTTGGCAAAGAAATCTGTTTTTTACAGATATATCTTACAATCTTGGTGATTATACTATAAATACATATTCTCAAATTAATGGGACGCAGGTAGTATTGGGAGAAACCATTCAACTTTACGACAATTCAAACAATTTTTTTTATTTTAAACCACAAATATCCGCCAATGGTCTTTATACAACCACTTCCGGCAGTTATTCTGGAAGCGAATACAATGATATTCGATTTGATATTCCGGCAGGGTCATATACACGAACACAATTATTTATCGCTATGAATACGTTATTTACAAACAATCCTCTCACATTTGGCACATATATACAATCTGTTTCATTAAATAATTTAGAATATACGGAATTAAAAGTATGCATTAATAAAATTTTCACCGCAAATGATTATAGTCTGGTGTTTTATGATACAACCAGTTTTGTAAAATGTTTTGTGGGAGATACATCGGTAAGTAATGTTGTTTGGGATAATACACTAGGCTGGATTTTGGGGTATCACGCACAAACGGAATATTCTTTATCTCAATTCACAACCGTCAGTTCTACCGTTCTTTCATTAATGGGAGACACGGCGGTAAATGTAAATTTGTTCAATAATTTATTTATCTCAGTGGACGATTTCAATCAAAATCGTATTAACGATGGACTTATTACCATTACACAAAATCAAATCAGTATTCCACTTCCATCGTATTCATCCATTGCGAATTTTACGTGTGACACAAGTGGAAATCCAATTGTAAGTGGGTCCACGATAGTTGCACAGAATAATTTAACATTAAATCAAATTTATTCATTAAATCAAATTTTAAATGCACAACAAAATCAACCGAAAGTATATTCGTCGGGTCCCTTTCTACAAGATTTATTTGGACTAATTCCTTTAAAAGTATCGGGATTAAACAACGGACAAGTATATTCTGAATTCGGAGGAACACTGCAAAACCAGCAACGACTTTATTTTGGACCTGTTAATATTTACCGTATGCAAATTCAATTATATACAGATAAGGGGAATATTTTGAATTTAAATAATGTGAATTGGTCTTTTACATTTGAAGTAGAACAATTGTATCAACAAAAGAAAATTTAATACAGGCACGTATGCAAAGGATGGGTTCTGAACGCGCGAATCGGTAGGTAACCTTAATGGTTTTAAGGTATAACTATCTAAAAAAATATAACAAACGAATATAACTATATGTGGCGTCAATATGGAGGTAAGCAAAATTATACAACTCAAAATGATATTACAACCAATACATTAATATGTAATAATTTTACATTAATTAATTCGTATGACGGCACCTTTAACGTAAATGGGTCTATTATCGTAAGTCAAGGAATTTCCGTCGGTGGTTCTGCAATAATTGGAGGTAATATTGATGTTTCAGGAAATATCAATGCAAGCAATCTCAATATTGCCTCCGCTACTATTTTGGGAGATGTGTCCATGAATGGAAATTTAGTAGTTGATAAAAATGCCACAATAGAACAAGATTTATATTTGTATGACTATCTTTATTTAGGACCTGATTCTGCCTCTTTTTTATACGGAACACAATTTTCACAAGAAATTGGTGTAAATACCGACAATCCACAAGCTACTTTTGATATTAACGGCAATCAAACACAAGTTTTAAATGTGTATTCAAATCAACCGACCAATCGCAATATAATTGCACAAAATGTAAATCAACACGGAATTGCGGTTCAGGCGACGGATTCGGCATCAACTATTCAATTTTATGAAGAAAATACGGTGAATCAGCCGACCCAACCAAATGCGCAAATCCAATATTTGTCAGGAGGGTATTTGGAGTTTGATGTATCTACAAATACACAAATATATTCAGCGGTAAGTATTTCTCCCCAGTCAGGACAAAATACACATATTGATGGAGAGACTGCCGTTATTTACGATACATCCGATGGAACATATTTATATACTATTTATGAAAATAATAGTGAAAACACCGGAAATGCTCTTTCATTAATCACTACTGACACGTCTTCAGTGACATTTATGAATATTATAACACCCAACAAAACAGGTCTCTCTATTGGCGGAGGTGCATACCCCAATGATCAGACTCGTTCATTGGGAACACTTGGATGGACGGATGCATCGGATAATTATATTCCAGCACAAAATATTGTTTCTGGAAATAGCACAGTAAAATATCAATCTACCACGGGATTTAATACATATGCACCAAGAACCGAATCGTATGTAGTTGATATTAATGGACCGGTTCATATAACAAACGGAACTGTTAAACAAGTTATTTCAACAGATATTCAAATTTACGTAACATCGTTCTCTCGTACTTCTCCATTGGTCGGTATTTCTGTAGGAAGTCCCTCCACTACCGCATATCCGTATATTCCTATTTCTTATTTTACATCTGATGGCGGACAAACGTGGAATTCTTCTATTATTGGAACAGGAACGGTACAAGCAAGTCCACTTATATTTAACGCATGTTATACATTTGATGCAAGTTATGCGTTTATTGGTGCATCATCGGGTGGATTTATTTATTATACATTCAATAGTGGACAAACATGGAATATTATTAGTGGTGATATAATATCTACAGTTCGTTTTACGTCTTTATATGTCATGAGTGGTCCAAATGCGGGATATAATCGCGTATTTTTTACGGGAACTGGTCCACATGCGTCAGGACTTTCGTATTTTGACATTCCGAATAATACAACCGATTCTCCATTCAATATTACTATTTCAGCTACGACCGCCATAACACATATGGTAACCTTTGTAAATGGAGACGGAACAAATTTATATATATGTGGTCAGGATTCAAATGGACACGATATAATCGCAAAATATTCGGATGATTTAATACAACTAATTCTATATCAACCATCAACACATTATAATTATACCTATATTTCCGTACTAAATGCAAGTTATATTGCTATGGTTGGAACAGGACGGATTCTCTATACACACGATGGTGGTTCAACATGGACTACAGCAATTAGTTCATACTACTTAAACGCGATTTATTTACTGGATACGATGAATGCAGTTGCTGTAGCAAATTACGGAGAAATTTGGTATTCAACCGATGGATATATAACATGGCAACCTATTCCAACCGACCTATTAAATTCTTCCGGAAATAGTAACAATGTAACTTCATCCACATACAATTTACAGACGATTACAATGATTGATATAAATACATTAATGATTTCTGCCATCACTCAACCATATATAAGTGGTTCTCAATTGGGAGAGAGCTTACAAATATATGTATTTATTCCGAATTTATTTAATAGTGTAAATAATAGTGTGTTAGATGTGTCTGGATGTATTACGGTATCTACCAATATTCATATCAACAATGATGCATATGTTACAAATACATTGTTTTCTGGAAATGCGTATGTTACAAATACATTGTTTTCTGGAACTATTTCCGGAAATACATTGGTTTTACAAATATCCGAACTAGGATTAAATATAGACGCTGTCACGTCCTACAGTGACGGAACTATACAAGCTACAAATGGACTCTCCTATGAAATTCCAAGTTCGTTTGGCATATATTACAATCTTATCAACACATCTGTAGCCGGTTCCTATTCACGCATAACATGTTCCAGTGACGGTTCAACTATATTGTTAGCAGGAACTAACACCGCACTTATAAACTGTTACGATTATGGTGCTCCGTCCTCTCAAAATACATCATCTCTAACAAATATTACGCCAACCGGACTTTCCATTTCTGCCAATGGACAAATTGTGCTGGTAGTGGATTCACAAAACAACGCAGTCTGGATTTCCACCAATTATGGATATGCGAATCAACTTGGACCGGGGACATTTGTTCAACCGGCTGTTTTTCTTTCAGGTTATACCTATCAAGGGGGATGTATATCGGCAACAGGTATTTATATGTTTGTCCAAGTAAATCAGACCTCGTTGTATATTTCATCAAATTCAGGAACAACATGGAATATTGTAACTGTGCGGTGGTCGGGTAGCTCACCAACAAATTATATTTGTTGTAGCGCCTCGGGACAATACGTATATTATAGCGATGGAACCGTTTTTTATTATTCATCGAATTATGGACAATCCTTTTCATTTGATAATTGGGGAGGAGTATTTGGAATTTGTTGTAGTTCAAGTGGACAATATGTATATAGTTGTAGTCAATATAATATTTTTTATAGTCAAAATCACGGAAATACATTTATTAGCTCTGTATATATTCCAAATATTATTTCAATATGTTGTAGTTCAACAGGAAGATACGTCTATGCATTAACTGCCTCTAACGGATTCTATATATCAACCAATTTTGGTAGTTCATTTACAAATACATCATTTTCAGGAACAAGTTATGCATGTTGTATGTCATCAAACGGTGAATATGTATATGTTTCAAACTCGGCGGGATTGTATATGTTTCAATTGGGAAGCAATGCTTCTGTATTTGAAACTACCACTATTTTCGGTTCTTCTCCCGCAACAGCTCTCGGAACAGGGGCATTGCAAGTAAATGCGGGAGGAGCATCTATCGCCGGAGATACATATATTGGGGGAAATACATCTATCACTGGAAATACATATATTTTAGACTCTT
>Ga0302188_10000982_pt1 | contig 23278 bp, 20 predicted proteins | sample II_Bog_E2_1_FD_198783 | JGI IMG/M metagenome (GOLD analysis project Ga0302188, IMG submission 198783) | Peat permafrost microbial communities from Stordalen Mire near Abisko, Sweden - II_Bog_E2_1 | ecosystem: Environmental > Terrestrial > Soil > Wetlands > Peat | place: Sweden: Abisko...
GTATATACTACTCATTGTGGGGTTGCTGATTTGGGCAGGGGTTGCCATTAAAATTCCTAATCAGGAACAGAGTGTTGCTAATCCTACGGAAAGTGATCAACCTAAATTAATGGCGTCCTCAACTCCCGTAGTTTAGGATAGCAATGCCTCGACAAATTAGCATAAGTCTTCATTAAATAAAGAATAAAGACCTGCTGCCAACAGTCATTCGGATGAGGCAAAGACAGGAAATCACTTACAAACAGCAGATGATGAGAGCGACCAAAATGATGAATCAACCAATTAGCTAAAGACTGAATAGCACAAGATAAAAACTCCAGCAGCCAATGCGAACAATAAAACTGATCCAGCAAGGGGTGTGGGAATCATTATGGTCTATGTTCTCATTTTTGCATCCTTGGCATATGGAGTCAAGTACGTGTATTTCCCTCATCAAACCTACCCAGAGGCCATCGCTGCGGTTCTAATGCTGGTTGTATTTTATCTCAAGCAGTCCAAAACAGGTTACAAGCCACCGCAACATCTCGAGTAGGTCGAAGAGTAAAGCACAGCAAAGCAAGAGGCGAAAAAACAATAATTTTGGGAGAGGAACTCGGTCTAAGGAATATGAACTATGATTCGTTTATGTTTGGAGGATAATTATTTTATTAGCGAAATCATCAGTCAATCAGGGCGCATCGGTCATATAGACAAACTCTTAAACATAATTTTCTCAAATAAACAGATCAACGATCAATCATCCAAATTCATTCTCAGAAATCCTGAATCCCCGTATAATACTTCTTGTTCACGTCTGCATCGTCTTCCTAATCTGCCTAGAAATATTTCTACTCGGCGTCTCGGTTTTCAATCTCTATCTCGTCGTTATTTCTAAATTACATAGTAAGTACGAATCGTTGTCTATTTATTGGTAGTTGATGTAGTGAGCGTCCACCTGCCCCGATAAAAACAGCTGTTCGGCGTGATCAATCAAATTTTCTTCCTACAGCTCTATTTCCTCCTCTTACACCGTTTCCCAAGCACCACCCTTTATCCGATTTTACTGTCCTGGTTCCATGACAATTTCGCCCATCTCCTCGCTAAGCAAACACCACTCTTTTTATTCGTCATGTGATTGCTTCCTCCCCTTCCCCTCTTCCTCCATCTTCTCATTCAGCTGCTCATTCAATAGTCGTTTGTACTACAAATTCATGAGGTTCTTTTATAAAAATTGGCTGAGAGTGCAGTCCGCCTGTTTTTCGATGGCCATCTTCTGCGAGTGTTTGCCCAGATAGTTATGATATAGTAGTGGCTAAATAACTATATATGTACATGTCTCAATTTGATAGCCTCCTCACTGAAAAAATCACCATCCCTCAGTTCCTTCAGTTTTTTAAACCTACGATTCCGTATTTTTAACTCGCTTACTGGTTTATTGGGGGTAGTCTCGGGAGTAGTCTATAGGCCCTGTTCGACTTACATTAAATTATAATAGACTTAGACTCTCCAATAATTAACAGTAGTCAAGTTAGTTATAAGTATATACAGAAAATAAATATACTGAATGATATATATTTTTTTATTGACGATCTGCTTAGTATTGATCAGCCTGCCATTAAATTTATTGCCCAGTAACATGTTATAATAATGCAACGCATTAAGAGATATATCAATATATTTAATGTCCGAAAACAAAGAGAGTTCCATCTTTGATGCCAACCTAGAAGAGGAAGCCCCCGTCAAGCGAAACAACACCAGACGCAAGGGAGTCATCATTCCCCTCAAAAAAGCAGAAGAACTTCGCGATATGATTGAAAAATCACTCACCCAAGAATAAAAAATTGGAGAGACCTAAAAGGAACTTTAGAAAGCCTGATCGCTTTATTAATTTAGTTGAACCACTTTTTCCATTTAAAAATCATTGAACAACTCCCATTTCTCACAACCAAAACAATCAATGATAACTTATTCAATCCCAACAATCGCCAAGTACCTCGCTCAATAAATGAATCACTGCAATCCCTTCAATCTCCCCCTGTCTTCCTCCTACTGCTCAATAAATACTTTGCGACATAGTGATCGGTGCATTTCCTCGAAGTACATTAAAATTTGCTTGGTGATGACTTACTATTTGTACGAACTCATTCTTCGGAGATCACTGCGTAGATTGTGAGCTTACTCGCTGTTTTTCATCACAATCGGGTCGTCACTCTCAACGAAGTAGAGTTGACTGCCGTTTGTCTCGTCAATTTGACCATCGTTGTCAGTAATGGTAAAATCAGCCACTGTTCCATCATTGCCGCGACTTCTCAATTTGAATCCTTAATTTTCAGTCACATAAATTCTAATTTAATTGTTGGCGTGGTCCTGATGCACAAACTGATACTTTGAAGTCTCCTTCTCCGCCAAAATAATCTCAGCCCATTTCTCCCGAACGAACTGATGAATTGACTTGAGGGAGGAATCCATAATCCTTCGTATAAATTCATACTGGACCATCGTGGTTTAAACTCTTTCTTTGAGTGCCTTCTAACTTGTGGCATGGCTTATATAGCCTTTTGTGAGTTCCATTGAGTAGAATTACGACAGGTACCGCTCCTCTTTATTCCTCATCACGTACTCGATCAAATCCCGAAAATCATTTTGGAAGATCAGTTAGTGGATTTCTTATTGTAACTTCTATATTTTAAACAGGAGCTCGCGTTTGCATTTCTTTTGGAGATGATCCTGCAGCTGCAAACGAAACACTAACTGACTCCACAAACAGGTTTAAGCTATACTGCCCTCGGATAAGGAGAGGTGACTACTGAGACAACGGCTGAGGTAACTTCTTAGATTGTTCAGAAAGGTGTGGTAAAATGTAATTCCTTTATGTTGTTTAATATTGTTTTATGTGCTATTAAGAAGAGACACACCGTTTGCATCTAGTTTATCCAGCATGCCAAACACTTCTCCAAAAAATTAAGCAGATACATCTAACTTTCCATAGTACTCATTGTAATGAATATCAAACGACTATAATCCTAAGTAGAAATGCAGTTTACCCTAAGAATGAGGGGATCGCGCAATGAGTAGCTCAGTAATATAGAGGGCACTCTGATAGTTAAGACACTCTGACACTCTGTTGAATGAGAGGAGGATTTGATGGAAGTTAAGACCAGCCATAGTCACCGCTAATCTTATGTATTCTTAGCATAGCTCGATTTTATTCATGAACATACCCAGAAAACCGCCCTTTTGTTTTTTGTCTTATTTAACGCTTGTGAGGCTGTTAGATTAATTAAATCTTTTCCAGGTTTAAAATACAATCATATCTTCATGAATACTCTCAGACTACAAGTCAAACTCGAGGATCTGATCGCTGATGGCTTCTCCTCTTTTGTGAAAGTACTTGATGAGATTGGGCTGGGTGTAATGTTGCAGATCCTAAACAACTTTCACAGAGGCGAGATAGGTACTATTGATGGAAGAGCAGAAATAGAGTTTATTTATTATAGTGGCGAAGATGCCCAGTATTTCATGAGATACTTAGGGCGAAAAGTTGTCGTAATCCTCAATAAGATCGCTAATCTCCCTTAAAAACACAATTGTTTTGATGAAATCGTTTGCATGCTTGATTATCATTAGATTAGTAAGGGTATTTAGGAGTAGAGATAGAGAATTCCTGTTATCCCTGAGAGTATATATCAGATCCACCACATACTTAAGCAATCCTTCCCGATCCTCTTGCCCCTCCATCAGTTCCTTACCAACCTCAAAGTAGAACACTACCATCTGCAGATCGTTAAGATAGGCTCTTCCCACTTGCTTCTCATTTAAAATTCCAACCAGCATAAGTACGCACTGATATGCGGTAACTTTCACCAGCGTTTATTTGATCAGACTCGACCCTAACAAAGTTACCATCGTTAACAGTGGAAAAGATGGGTAGCGGTTGTTGCAGAACAGTTTAATAAGAAAGTTATTACTCTCGACTGCCATTTTCATTATTATAGTCTTGAGAAGTTGGACATAATATTCAACAGCCTCTGAAGTTTACTTAAAAATGTTAAATTTGCAAAAGAGATACTCGTGGACACATGGCTGCGAAAAAATGTAGATAAGACTGTTTTGTTGGGAAGTATTAGCCAGCAGAAGGTTGAACATCTAGAGAATCGCGATAGAGGGAAGGTGGCGACTGGAATTGCCGAAAAGACGTTAGATTAGCCCATGCTCACAGAGGGCGCTGATTAAATAGAGGAACACCTGAAAAAGTCTTAGCTTCGAGAGTTGTTTTCGATATAGATGGCAATATAGTCTCGAAAGCACTGCTCGGGTATGGTTTAGCCCCTATCCATCTGTGCATAGCACTAGCTGAATACATATTGATGTACTTCATGATGATTAGAGGTGAATTGTAAGCTGCAACCTATTAGGTTCTATGCTCTTTGTTCATTGTACTAATTTAGCTGAGATATTATAAAAATTATTAGTTTTGCTTATAGATACTGATAATAGGATGAATAATATGTGTAATTACGGTTATTCGAGATCAATTTACTCTCACATTCATTATCAATATAAGAAGGCACGAGTATAGATGGTACAGGGACTGTCATATAAATCTTAAATCATGTACATAAGAAATTGATAAAATATGTCCTACTTTTCCTTACATCGTTTATTAGAAGAAAAGAAATGCTTGCACTCAAATAGAAATAAAAGTAATATAATTCCTTAGAAACAAATTAATTATGCACCCTGGACACAGAAGAACCCAATCAGCCAATCTCATGGCCACTGCTTTCAGCCCTCCTACCAAAGGAAGTCTCCTCCAACGATAAAGTGGCAATTCCATTCTTACATTATTAACCCGCTGCTCAGAAATAACAAAAGAGAAGGTTTGCAGTATCGAAGACATTAACGTTGCTGCCGAACCACAGGAAGAGGAAAGCCTATTCCAATTCGGTAAGGGGCTGATGAGGAATAATTTTGAGTATGGTCAGTTCAATCGGTATATGGACGGTCTCATTTCTATCCCTGAGAAGGTGACAACTCCATTCGGTCGGTCCAAGGCAACTCTACAAACCGAATGTTCTCCCAAACAAAAAGGTCAAAAGAATTATCAATCTCCCGTCAGATTGGAAGACAGATAAATTCCAAGAAGTAAAGTTCCATTTAAGGAAATTAGTAATAAAAATATGAAAGACAAAGAGGGTCGACTCGGGTCACCGAGAGTTAAAAAGTCATCTGGATATATATTTGAGGCGAAGGCGTACCGCACAAAGAGATAATGAAATGATTTTATCATTTGATATTTTTGGTTTAAAAAATAATGAAGATAAAAAATAGATAAGTAATCAGAAAGTTAACTCATTTGGATATTAGTTGACCAGAGATTAGGTCTTCATACTCATTGAGAGCACCCATTTGCCAAGGTTAAAAATTAGCAAGCTATCTATGATTTTCGGACTTCTTCAGCTTCTTCGGCATTATCCCATCCGTATACTGCTCAAAGACATCTGCCCCATTGTTGTTATTCAGCCGTTTGCTTCTGCCCATAAAATGCATAGTCTCTTCATAAAGCTGCATGCGATTGTTTCTTAAAGTAAAAAGAAGTTCGTTTTCAGGATTAATAGTGCTAACTCGGTTGATCGATAGGGGTTATAACACGTCTTCCCTTTTAGAAAGTTCATTTACAACCCTACTGTTATGCGATAGAGATAGATTATTCTTCAGATGAACCTTTGATTTTGTTTCGCCTATTTTGTCCAGTATCGATTGAAGTTGGTTTTCGTGAGGACTGTGCTAGCTCATAAACTTATATGTCTTGGTCTTGTTTTCGAGCCGAGTCAATTGATTATTGTTATGGGAGTTGCCTTTTGATACTCTCAAAGATTGTTCACGCTGGGCTGGCGATAGTAGTGATGTTCTACGTATCCTTTGCGTCCGCTCTTTATCAAAAATGATAGTGCACACACTCGGCTATGTTGATTGCTAATTTCGTTTAACGATAACTCTTTAATCTTGACTGCAGCTGATCGACTGAATGGGCTTGGATGGCAGTTTATTATTGATGGTATTGATATGGTGTGGTCCTAAATGATGCATAATGATGTTGCGGGACTGTAATATGGGTGGCAGTTTCATCTTATTTTTGGTATAGTACTCCTCCATTTCCTACCGGTTGCGAAATGCCTCATGGCAGATCAAGGTGATGTCCTCTCGTCCGGAAAAGGAAGGGACTGCCATTTTATTCGTCATTCTCACGATTATTATACAAATGGTCAAGAGACAATAATAGTAAAATTATTCACAGTAAATCTCATTGATAAAGATACATTCTATGGCGATTTGAGGATGTGGCAGAATTGATCATCACTCATCTTGGATAAACAAGAGAAATGCAATTATGTCCGAACTGTAATAGTCAACACTCTAAGATAAAGAACAATCATTCCTCAATTAGATTATTAATCCATTTCATGTTGATATTTTACATCGACTCACGACGTTGAGGGTATTCCTCCCACGGGGCGTTGCTAATGCTCAAAAACAGCGCATTGGGGAAGTACTCGCAAGGGTATTCACAGTGCAAATCGTTATCGTACTGCGACAGCCCTTCCTCCAGCAGTTTGAGTTGCTGGTCGTAGATCAAGGTAAGATAAAGATTCTCCTCTTTTGTTTGGAGATGGCAGCGATTACCTGCATATAAAATGAGGTACATACAGTCCGGAAGGAATAATTGTGGTTTTGGCATAAGATACATACCCAATCGTCGTAATGAGCACTGGAGGTGGATGACTTGCGATGTGCGATGGCGTTCTTCTACGGCATTGAAATAAATTTATTATAAGAATAAAAGTTATAAGACTTGTTGCAATAAAATCAAGGAGCCTCTTCAATAGCAGGATATTGACCATTATATGATGATCTTAAATTTTATACAAAAAATCAAAGATCTAAACCAATTTCATTAATCATTGTTTTGATTGAGATAATCGAGAAAATCCTCATTGTTGTTGTTGCCTTTGAGGTTGTTCAATAAATCTTTTATCCTGTTCAAACTGATAGGATTTATCGACAAATCGAAAGGATTTATTGGTGATGGCTATTTCAATAAAAAAATCTCTTTATATCGATCCAAACGCTATTCGACAGGTTCACTCTCAATATTCTAAGGAGGTATTACTCCTCTGTCCTGCTACTAAATTAGATATGGATTTACATATTTGTCTTTTACAGGTTGAGACTGCATCTGCCCTTGCTTGAGTTTATTGCGATCGATACAGTTCTCCCAGTGATTACGGTAAATTTCTTCTGCGTATAATTTGTCACAGAAATTGCACAGTATTTATTCACAATCGGACTATTCTCGGAATGCTGTCCCCCAGGTTTCCATGTTAATACTTAATACTAAAATATTATACCGAAATTAGGTTAAAACAACTTTATTATCAGACTACTGATTGATAACTTCTTGTTTTGCCATAAGGCTTAATCTACTTAAACATACAAATCTATTCATCTATACAGTCCTGCCTATCATTACCCCTTGATGAAGGGATGCTCCAAAGCTTGCCGAGCCGTGTATCGCTTCTTCTAACTTACATCAATTCTACGTAATCGAGTACCAGTAAATGACGAACGAGATCAAGAGCTGATTCACTAGCATTATGCTGGTTCTCATTTGTAATTAGTTACAACAAGTTGGAAGGGGGGGCTGGCTTAATATCGCCATTCTCGAAAGCGATGAGGATGTCTGAACAGATGTTGTCTTTTTTGCGGCTGCGCCGTTCAGTCAACTTGTACTCTTTGATGTATTCTACTACTTATCGAGCACCCACTAATCGAGTCATCTTAAGGATCTGGTCGATGGGGTCGTTGCCCACCAAAAAAGGTGTCTTTTTGAAGATCTGCGTCAATTATCACTTACCATTCCAGCAAGAATAAGTCCAGCAGCCCACGTATCAACTCGATAGTCGTACTGCGAATTCCCAAAACATAGTTAAGGGGCTTTGTAGTAGAGGGACGCCACTTTAGTATTGTTTTCCTTCGAGGGAAAATAGTACTCGCTAAGTCCAAAATCGATGATTTTGAGTTATTTGTTGGATGGATTGATAAGCACGTTAAAAGGTTTGATATCTCGATGCATGATCCCCTGTGAGTGGAGGTAGTCCAAGCCCTGAGTTGGTGGGGGGTTACTTCAAAGAGTTGTTTCGCGTAGATGCGGATGTCATCCAACTCCAGTTTCGGATATAACGATCTGAAATCTTAATGGGGAAAGAGTTCGAGGATGAGACTGGCAGAGCGTAGGTGCGGACATCGGATCACATCCAGCACCTGAACAATGTTAGGATGCGTAAGTTGTTTCATTATGTGGTACTAACGCTTGATTTTAACTGGCGAAATAGGCAACAAGATTTTAATAACGATCTTTTATTTGGTTTTAAGGTTAAGTCCCTCGAAGACATGAGAGTATCGACCCCGGCCGATCTTATGCGAGAGGGTGTATTGTTCAAGTTCCCCCCAAGGTAGTTCGATGGTGTCGTAGAGGATATCTTTAAGGTGTTGTCGCTTGAGGTTGACTGAACTGTAAGGATGGAGCGGATATTATTTCTCCATTATTATTTAATAAGCAAATAACTAATCAAATCATAAGATATACTTCCTATTTCAACTGATGATGCACTATCGATCAATCATTTCATGTCCTTCAATAGTTAAAAAAGGACACAAGTCTAATAAGTACTCATTTATGCATTCTGATTGCGATCAAGGACATATTATAACCTTCTCTATCCTTCCATAAATTATATCATTAGACTAGAACTAAGCATATCTAAGAGTGGGGGAATATAGTCAATGGGATGCGCTACATGAAGGTTCAGTTTATGGACAGCCAAGGATTTGGTGTCGAACAATTAAAATTATATATTGATATAATAAGCCTTTTCTCCAACAGTATATGGATCACAAACTATTTTGATGATTTATCTTTAATTAATCCTAATAATAAACCTACAAGTTTCACTGTCAAATATAAATCATGAAGTATTGCTTTCTTCTGCTGGTACTTCTACTGTACGTGGGTCTCACTCAAGACTGCAGCGAGGGATGTGTGGCCGGATTCTGCCTTTTAAATGATAATGGAGATTATTACTGCTCACTCTGCGAAACAAACTATTACTATGATTCGTCCTCAAATCAATGCGGGGCTTGCAACTTAAGTTGCAGTACTTGCAATAACTCTACGAGCTGCTCCACCTGCACTCAGAATTATTATATGAACGAGAGTGGGATATGCATCAGTTGCCCAGCAGGCCAAACCACGCCCTATGAAAACAATCTTACCAGTTGCTCTGGCTGTCCTACGGCCTGTTACGCTTGCTAAGATAACACTGCTACCTGTCAAAGCTGCCAAGCGGACAACTACTTCTTTAGTGAAAACACTTGTTCTCCATGCCCTTCAGGTACCTATCAACAACCTCAAAATATCATGGATTATTGTTACGATTGCAACGATTATGGCTGTGATACATGTAGTTATAATAATAATACCAGTGGTTCTCCCACTTGCACGACTTGTATGACCAATTACTACCTCACAGCCGGCTCTTCCTCCGGCAGTTCTTTGACATGTGTGTACTGCGGTTCTGGTCAATATACTCCAGATTCTAACAACTTGACTAGCTGCATTCAATGCCCCTTTTCGAACTGTAATAGCTGCAATAGCGCAGCTTGTTAAAACTGCAATTACGGCTATTTCTTGAATGGAACACTTTGCGTCGCTTGCGTTTTTCCCTGTATGGCCTGCAGCAGTGCCACTATTTGTACCCAATGCTTTTAGCCCATTGGTTTAAATGGCAATACCTGCGAGCTTTGCCCTGAGGGAACAGCTACAATAAATGGAGCTTGCCAAAACTGTTCAAGTGGCTGCTACTCTTGCTATGGCTTTGATGAAGGGTCCAATGAATGTTATATGTGCGATGCTTAATATTACTTTGCTAGAGACGGTGATGGGAGCTGTACTCCTTGCTAATCGTAGCTTACCTGCCCAATAGCGTGCCCTACTTATTGCTTAACTTGCTCTACCAATGGCACTTGCCTCAGTTGCTTGCCTACTTATTTCCTCTATTCTTACCTTTGCCTTTCATGTCTTGAGAATTGTTCCACTTGTTCAAATTATACTATCTGCACTAGCTGTCCCTCTGGTTCCTATTTCAGTAGTAACACCTGCCTTTCCTGTCCGAATAATCAGTTTACCCTTATGAACAACACTCAATCCTTCTGTTGTCTCGCAGGTTGCTACACTTGCCAAAACAATGCGAGCTGTTTAACTTGTAATTTTAACTACTATTTGAACGGTTTAATGTGCGCTCTTTGTCCAAATGGATAATACAATCCTGCTGGCAACACCAACACAAACTGCTTAACTACTCCCTGCCCTATTGTCTGTGAAACTTGTTCGAGCTCCGATTTAACATGCCTCACTTGTTTTAAAGGTTTTAGCCTCAGCGCTGGCACCTGTGTTTTCAATTCTTCCAGTCCAGACAATAACAGCAGCAACAACAATAACAACAACAATGACTCGAACAGTGGACTGTCACAATCCACCATCATCGTTCTTTCGACAGTTATTCCCATCTGTGTTTTGGGTATGCTTATTAATACTTAGCGATCGTCGGCATTATCGTTTACTGCTTACGAAAGAGCAGGAAATAGAAGATTCCTGGGGCTGCTAGCGATCTTGAAATCAGTGACCTGAAGTACAAAAGACTGTCAGAAACCAATTTGGCTGCTCAATGATGAATCAATAATTTATAAGAAAGCTATTGTATTGACAGATAATATATTTTGAGATATTACTTCGCAAATTGATGTTTTTCCACTGGCATCTGGAGATTGATAAATTTATGAATGAGGGAGCATTGTGTATAGAACTTGAACTAATGCAGGAGGCTAACTCTTTAACGAGCAGAGATACTTTCCTAATACCTGATTATTAAAGTGTTCTGCTCAATGATCTGCTTCTATGTAATACTAATATATGATCTGCATTATAATCGACTCACAATACCATAAATAAATATAAACTCGATAATCAGTAATATATTTGATTTGGCCTGTTGATTCCGTTTTTTATTGAGAAAAGGTTGCTATTATCTTTGGTTAGCAGAAGTCGTGATCTTGTCTTGTCCTCATAAACTTTACGACTGCTTAAGCCCGATACAAGACTACTGATTTCCCTTATCATCTTGTTTTATTTGTCCTAGGACTGAAGGAGCTTTATTTGGGCAAATGACTTCCTTTCTCCATAACGTTATTCATATGGGTTTTCGCAATATTCCATCTTCGGCTGCTGCTGCCTGTTTTAATTCATTTGATAGTCTGTTCGTTCGAGTTCCAGCTGCAGCAGATGGATTTGCCTCTTCAGATTTTCAATGAGTGCCTCCATACTGTCAGATTTATTTTCCGCCATTTCAGCACGGCCTTTCATCTCTTCCAGCCCCAAGTGTAGATCTTCTATGATTTTATCCTTTTCGTCGAGGAGACTCTAAAGTTACTTGCAATGCTCGCAGATATGACTTTGACTGTCTTTGACTTGATGCAAGTTATAGTTAATATTCACCTTCGTCTTGTCACCTGATTTGAGCTTCGTTTTTAGCATGTCCTCCTCCGATAGTTAAGCATATCCCTTCATAATGTCTCTAACTCTGCGATCAACTGATGAGTTAACTCCCATCCTGTACTCATCTAGCTCCCTTTCCAATTATTGTATCCGTTTACTGCTGAAAGACCCATCCAAAACCACTTTTATGTCCTGGAGAGGCTATAAGTTAATAGTGGCTGCTTCCAAACTCTGCATCAGCGCATTGTTAATCTTGCAAAGCTTTTCTTCCCTCTACTTGCTTTCAGTCAACTCCATAGCTGTAATTTAATGAGTTGACCTCAAGACCATGAGTTAACTCTTGAGTTTAGCAAGCTAACTATTGAGCCTCTAATTTTCCTCAGTACTCATAACAGTCTTTTGTATTATTTATTATTAAAATCAATAAAATAGGCGAATATGCAATATTATTCTTTCATTGTTTACATTTATTCAAGACTAATTAGGGTCTGTAAAACCATTAGAAGAGTCAACCGCGTTGAAAAACATATGCAGTTTATTTTTATAAATATCATCCTTTTATAGGATGAACTCATACATATTCATTCCTTAACAATGACAAAAAGACGACCTTTGATGGCAACACCATCCATTGTTTCTTCAGAACGCGCACACAATCTTCGCCCAATCAAACTCAAGAAGAAGAAGACGTTAATGAAGTCTCCTCCAAAGACAAAGATAATCGCAAAAATGAATACTAGATCAAGTACATCTGTCCGTAACAAACAAAGGAGGTTGACTCGGTAAATAGTTAAATTAAAAGGCCAAAATCAGTAAAAAGGAAAAAAGAATTTGTAATTTTAGGCAATTTAATAAGGAATCCTTTTTGTGAAAAAATCAATGAAGGTTTATTATAAAAAAACTGACCTATCAATTAAGGAAAATCATAAATCAAAAGTAAAGGTAGTTAAATAGCCCAAATCTAGAAATAAATCGCCAAAATTGGAAGGAAATAAACTATAGCAAAATCGGAAAAAATAAACTAACTGTTCATCGAAATCAAAAAAAAACAATAAGAGGAATTCAGTTAAATGCATAACGATTAAGGGATAGGCAATGAAATAAGATTTGAAGAAGGTTAGTAAAGGTATTAATGGGCAGTAAAAAATTACGAGAAAAGGAGCGGGATTGATTCAATCAAAGATTGATTTGCCAACAGGGAAAGTGCAAAGGCGGGTGCCTCGATATATTCTAATGAGAGATAATGCTGAAAAAACTGAGCAAAATAAAGTCTACAAATAGTAATAGTAATAATAATCTTCACAAGAAGCAGAAGAGGAAGAAAACAATAAAAAGAAGGTGAAGGTTGCAGCATAAAACAAACTATAGGCCATTTCATAGACGGAACAAGTTGACATGGCATAAAATTCTGCAGATACATAAAATATAAAGGTTGAACATCAATAAGAGGGCACTGAAATTAAAACCACCTTATCGAATGCTCGATTTAAAACTATTTCTTAACTTTAACGAATTTTAAGGAATAAAAAAGACCGCATTTTTTTGTTGGTTATTGAAAGGAAATAGTCCTAATGGAAATTTAAAGTTATGGGCAGTCAAGGAAAACTTTATTGTACAATAGTTTCATCAAAATTAAGCTGCAATTGCGTTGATTTCAGATTCACCAAAAAACCATGTAAGCATATATACTTTATCGTTAGTCGGGTGGCTCAAGCCGAAAGATTGCTGCAATAATTCAGTCACGATATTAACCTCGATGATAGAGTTTACGAGGAGCTCAATATTTTATTGTTAAACCGCTTGCAATACCGATTGTAAAGGCAGTAAAACCCGGATTAGACAAGCTACGATTCTAATTGCCTAATATGTTTTTGTGAAATGGAGAAAGGCCATTAAAAGATTGAAAATTGTTAATTTTGTAAAAGATCCTTTCATAGTCAATGTTTGATGATGTGGAAAAGGCAAGTCAGAACGTGTCCGCAGTGCAGCAAGGAAATAAAAAGTGAAATTCCTCTCGATTAGGTCACAGAAGTCATCTTATGATAAGCTCATATTTATTATCTATATTCTTAATAAAAATAAAGTAAATCACCACAGCAGAACTTCCATCTATTCCGCAATTTTAGTGAGAGATACGGCCGTTTTTTACATTCCTATTTGGAGTTTATCAGTGTCATCCATAAACAAGTCTTTTAATTCTTGCTAAATGTTTGCATTGAGATTGTAGGAAGAGAAAGGCGAATTCACCACGTAACTTGACTCATCAATTGGAGCTGTTTGCTTCCTTGTTATAAATGCTTATTTATCAATACTTTTCTAAATAGTGTTGGTGGTTGATATTAAAATTGATTTTGTGTCTGTCGTTGCTTTCTCATTCTCAAATATAGAATTGTGTTTTTAAATGTAATTGTAGATTACTGATAGATTGTCAGCGGGGAAGAAGCTAGATTGTTCATGGATAATTGCACTGCAGTCTAATTATGCCGAAACTTCGTCAAAATCAGTGGCAGGCTTGATCTCTCTATGAGAATGGCAAACTGGTATACCTTTCTACTGATAATCTAATGATGTCGGATCAAACGTTAAAGAATAGAACCCTTATTTACTTGATGCGATTTTATTCAAACTATATTTTGATGGGTATGGTTTGCTAAACAAACTTTTCCTCTCCAAAAATTTGAGTGCATGTTGGATAGTGGTGATGTTGTAATGATTTCCGAACTCTTCCGTCTCATTCTAAATCATCTCAAAGAATGATAAAACAAATTAAGCCTATCCCGATTTTCCCTTTTATATGGGCATCATGGGTTCATTTGAAAAGATATCCGCATTGATCCAAACTTTAACCCTGAGTTACTCCATGAAAATCATACTAGAATTCAAACGGAAATAGCCGTATATCTCCGTCAGCTTACAAAAATTGGTAAAAACGATCAGAAGTTTGGCATAAGGAAGATCGACTTTATTGCTACTTAATTTTTAGAAAAACCCAGAGTTGAGGTTTTATGACTGAAGGAGAAGCCATTTCTAATGCAGCTGAACAATTTAAACAATAGGAATGTCAATCCAACTTAGATCTGCTCTTTGAGCGTATCGTATGATTTGCTAGTGGGACGGATTAAAAATAGATTTTCTGGAGCAGAACTGTTTGATGTTGAGAGACGATTGAGAAGGCATATAGTAGGAGAGAGAAGGTTGGTAAGTGGTAAAATTGGTGGTTTGGGTAAACTGTTTTCGAAGCATGATAGAATATTCTTAAAGTTTGTATTTACTGTATCAATTATAACATATTTAAAATGGATTTTAGTCTTAAATCATTTACCCATTATTAAATATGGAGCGAACTACACATTAGATGCCTAATATGTCATCATTAGTCCAAATAATGAGTGCAACATATCAAAAGAATCGATTTTGTCACCTCATTTTGACCAAGCGTTAATTTATCCAACTCCTCCATTAAGATAGCCCTTGGTCAGCCAACGTCCTTATTGATAAATTTAATGAGCTTGAATACTTCTAAGTCCAAAAAATGTTGCTATAAAAATATAAGGATAAAGTTATGAGCAGATATTACTTATTTAACACTACTAACATTGATATTAGAACAATGACAATGATTAGCTTTATTACTTTAAACTCATCAACATAAATATCACTGCTATCAATACCATCATTTACCATAATCTTAATTTCGGAATTATTTTATCGCCATTGCTATTATTATGGGAGCCACAGATTCGAAAAATTAGGAGCCGGTTTAATAAGCTCATATTCCCATCGATCCCCTCATCGCTCGACTTCAGAGGACGTTAAAATTTTAGAACAACAAGAATCAGAAAATGACACATTCATTTATTCACTCAGATTTTTCATTGCAAATCGTCAAGAAAAAGGATGGAAAGATTAATCAAAATTTTAGTCCTTTTTGCTCCTTATTGATCAATGACTCAAAAGCACATTCTTACTCATTGGTGACTTGTGTTATGATATCTCCGATAATGGCTCTTGTGCCAAGCTAACAAATCCGCAATCAATAAGATTTTTCAGCAAAAAAGTTGACTCTAATGGCATTGAAAAAAGACGCAAGGCTAAAGATGTAATTTAAAAAGATAATTGACCTTAAGAATTCTCAAGTTTTGATTTTGATTTTGTAGAGGCCGGTATGGGAAATAGGTTGGTGTGGTGTATCTTATCTCTAAAGTTCAAGTGAAATTAAATAGCTGCCTCTGTGTTGTATATCCAATTGCTTTACTAACGGCGAAACGACTATAAAAGATAGTTAGAATGTAATTCTAAGACAGTAAATGTCAAAGGTCTACTACGAAGATGTGGGAAATTTTAAAGGAAAGGGCGCTGTCTCCGGCCACCATTTAGTCACGCAGATCATGGAGAGAAAGCCCTATGTGATTGGAGTTCAAATTGGATTGTAATGTTAGTTCTTCAGTGCATCCTTGATTTAGGACTTGAGATAGAATGCCAAACGCTATCTAACATTCGACAAATAGAAATAAATTCTAAAAGAAATGAATATTTAGCAAATTTAAATTCAATCTGACTGGTGAGGAGGACGAATGGATCACCATTGATTTTTGAATCAGACAGTTGTTAGCTTATAATTTATTACAAATTGGAAGGCTATTTACATATAAAACGAGGAGGATGCGCTGAGGAATCATCACTAAAGCAGTATCCTTTCTAAATAGGTTTGCTATTAAAATAAATGCTAATTGAGAGCAGTATTCAATGGAATCTACAACGTTTTAGGGCTTGCAAATATTTGGAAAGCTGTACTACCAAGTATTATATAATATATTTAAAATAGAACTGATGGGAGGCTGTCTAGGACCTGAACCTGGAGTCAGTTACACGAACCCGATCAATCCTAATCCACCTGCCGGTGTAAATTGGAATAGTCAACCATCCACTCCCAGTTATAAATCCACCCCCTCGCCAAATCTACACCCCAAGCCTAATCTGAACCCTACCCTACCAAAAAGCTTAGTCCTTCCCTCCTCCAACCCGTATTTAGTCAACCAAATTTTCAGGGTTCCACAGTAATTTATCGAAATAAAGGTACACTTAAATTAACTTAGGTTCCAAATGACTTTAATTAATGGACTTAATTTCATTGGTTCAAATAACCTGCGTATGGAATTCCTCCCGCAATAATTTCCCTCAATAATGTGGTAATGAGAGGGCGTAGTTTCCAATAGAAGTACGGCTGGTTCCGCTACAACCTCTAGAAGCATCGTATTCCTTGGACCGCCGGAAAATCATAAAGCCTTGAGGTGGACCGCGCCAACCTGCTAATGTCTAGCCTCATCCAATTCTAAAAAATAAACTTTTATAAAGAAGTCAAGATCGTGTTCAAAGAAGAACAGGAAACTAATGACGCTGGCGGACTCATCAGGGAGTGGATGAATCTGTGTGTAAATGAGATTCTTCATCCCGAGCTTGGCCTTTTTAAACAATGCGATACCGCCTAGACATTTTATAAATTCAATTATAATGAGGATGGGATGGACCTTTTCGAAGTGGCGACCAAAATACTAGGGGTGGTCATCGGAAAGGCAATTTTCTAGAGAATACCCTTAAAGTGCATGCTGAATTATACCATATTGAGGCAGATCTGCGGTCAAACTCTACAAATTAACGATGTCTACTCCTACGACAAGGATGTAACCCACCTGGCATTTAGTTCTATCGTAATTGGCAGTACTTATTGAAAAACGATATCGGCAGTAGTCTATAGCAAAATTTCTGCATCTACTAATTCGATTAGGATGGCAATCAGATATAAATTCCCTTGAAGGAGAATGGATCGGACTTGATGGTCGATTCAGCCAATAAATCCGAGTATGTCTCACTGATGTACCAGTCCATCTATTTAGGATCGAACACTACTGCACTAAAAGTGTCGAGAGACTAATTTCCAATCTTAAATACGGATTGTACAAAATAATCCCTCAGAACTTGCTCTCCGTTTTCGAACCCTACGAGTTGGATATGATCATAACTGGCAAGCAGAAGATAGATGTCGTTGATCTCAAGGCCAATACAGTGTATACCGGTTACAAATCCTCGGATGAGATTATTAAATGGTTTTGGAGTTTTGCCTAATCGCTCACTAGCCAGCGACTGGAGCATTTGCTTCATTTTGTGACTGGTAACGGGAGAGTGCCCATCCATGGGTTTAAATATTTGTAGAGTAATCGGGGATAATATCAAAAGTTTCATATTACAGAAATACCCTTTGACAGCGTGGATCCCTACCCTAAAAGCCATACTTGCTTCAACCGTCTGAACCTTCCTAGATATCCAAATAAGGCTATATTTGATAAATACATTGAGTATGTAGCTCTAGAGACATCTTACTTTGGTCTCGACTGAATGATATAAATTTCATTGTTATCAAATAATGCAGTCTGATGATAAATATAGTATTTCATTTTTCAGCATGTTCACTTTTGAGATAAGCACTGCTTAGAATACAATATCCTTATCATTATTCAGGATCTGACTTTATATATATGCACTCAGTATTTACAATAAATTATCAATATTAAGAATCATGTCTTCTCCAGTGGCCAACATTAACCATTTACTCAAATAGATTGAACGAGTGCTCACACCCATCTTTACTCTTGTTCTAGGCACAGATAATATGGAAAAAAGGCAGGTCTCAAATGATGAACACAAATGCACATGCCTATACCCTTATCAATCGGATGAATCGATGGCTGAAGCTAGGGCTGAGCTGCATTTCTTAGAGCATATGCCGTAAATTCCCTTCTCTTCTAAACTATAGCAATAGGTGGAGTCTGTGTACAAAGGAATCGCATGCAGACCATCTAAGAAGTAATTCTTCTTGCGAAACATCTAAACCCAAAGAAAAAAATATGAAGAAAGTCGAAGGAGAAAGCATATAGGCTCGAACGAAGTATTTTCAGAAAGTGTCGAAATAGTCAACGAGTAAATATTGATAGAGAATGGACAAAAGAGGGTTATGCTTAGCATCAAGGGGCAGGAACTGTTATCACTAAAATAAAATATGGTTTGCGACGGAATTGTTCTCAACTATTTAAATTTTCTAGTGGCTAGCGATATTATTTCCTCCAAGGTTTATATCTTCGATTTTTCTTTTCTTCCTTCTTTAGTGGGACACCATCTCGGTAAACCCGAGCTCTCACTTTAAATACTAACCAACATTGTCCGAAAAAATTACTAGACTATGAAGCTGAAACTTGAACTGCAAATCGACATCTTCGGATTTGATAATCTAATAATTCCTCTTAAAATTGGTCAGCATTACAGTTGCTATATTTTGCAAGGCGCTAACGTTTTACTGCAAAAAGGGACACAATCCACCCTCATATATTGTGACAACAAAAATGCCTCTATTCCTAACATCCCTAACGCTTTAAGGATGTATATTCGTTACTACATAGATTTTTGCAGCTGGAACTATGGGAAAGGAAGAAGGTCAACCCATCAATCACAATGAACAGTATGCCCTACGTTCAGTTGTTAGTAAAGATGAGATAATGCAGCTCCCCCGATAAATTCGCTCCTCAGATTCTGCGTTTTATATGATGCTAAACATATAAATTTTACTGGACCGCGACAGTACAGAACTGACCTAGTTAAAAATGCCGTAAAATCGTCGCAAACTATATCTTTATCCTCGCCTGCTTATCTTCACTATGAGATAACGTGTTTGGAACGTATTCATGGGTCTTTTGAAATAAAAAAGCAGTGATAAAGCATCAAAGATTGCAGTCTAGCTGTTAAAGTAACGAAAAAAGCACTTTGGCAAATCCCACTGTGATTTGGACTACGATAAGATCGACAAAAGCTAGTTGAAGAAGTATTAGATTCTAAACAACTGCAGAACTGATGAGAAAGATGAGGAGGCGAAGTTTAGCAACGAGCTGAAGTACCACTTCGATGGATCAGTTAATTACTATGAGGATAATAGAGAGTGATCGAAAATCATACGAATAACTTTCATATTTATCCAAACACCAAATTCTTATTTTTGTCGGCAGGGTTATTTGGATTTAAATTGTCGTTTTTTTCTTTGCTGTTCTTTTAAATTTTGGATTCATGGCTGTCGTAGTCCATCTCTTATTCCTGGATGGAACAGTTATTGGCCTACGGGGCGATCTCGTACTAATCGCTCATATATTTATTCTTTTACTCTAACATCTCTGCAGATACTAATGCTAGACACTTTTCACTCTCCGAAGAAGGATTTCCACTATACAACTTCGAAGGAGATTCACTCTTTCTCTTGGAGATATTGCTTCCATCTTGCAAGCTTGAAGTTCTACTCTTTTTCATCACGACTGATACTGCTAATTTACTACGCCTTTTAACACAGTACACAATCAAGATTATGATAAAAATGACTAAATATAAAGAAGAATACTTCCAACACCCACAGGGATAGCAATGGCTAAGATCAATCCGATGGAAGGTGAAGAGTCATTATTTGTTGTGGTAGGACTACTTGGGTTAGTAGGACTGCTTGGGGTGCTTTTGTAATTGACAACCACGGACCAGCTATTCACTGACATGCCTGCAATGCTGTATGAAACTGTATTTTGAATGTTTGTTTGCTGCTGTTGAGCCTGTATTGAATTATACGCAGCATTTGTACTGACAAGAAAGCTAACGGATGTTGAGCCACTGCTTATTGATTGGATAGTCAAAGTATTGATGTTTTGGCTGATAGAGTTGGCGATTTTTTGCAAAAACGTGAGGTAATTTTGGTAAAAGACAGTTGCTGTAGCGCCCAATACGATATGAACCCCAAAGTTTAAGGCGCTCACACATTGACTACTTTAGTAGTAGTAACCGCTGACACAAGTTAAGCATGTGGCAGGGGAGTTCGTACATGTCGCACAAGGTGATGAACAAGCTACACAATTAACAACCTGAAGAATGGTGAAGGATGATTGAGCAGCGTTATTAGCAGTTAAAATCGAAGCGGACATTGATCCAATGTACCCTGCTTTACATGTAAAACAACTTGTCGAACTAATGCAGTTGGCACAAGAGTCAGAGCAAGGCACGCAGATACTTTGATTATTGAGATAAGAGCCAATGAAGCAGCTGGTGCATACTGTAACATTATTTTAGAGGCATCGTGCGCATTTTGAACTTGAATTGCAGGAGACACACATTTGAGTCATGGCTGAGATGTTGATTGTCAGTTTATATCCAAAAGGACAAACTTGACAGTTTGCATTGATATTGCACGACACATCAGGCTGACATAAGGGAGTACTGCTAGCATTAAATATATAGCCAGCAAGGCATGATAAACATACCGAAGGATCAGTAGAATTGCAAGTGGCACAAGGATTTAAGCATGTTTCTTGACAAGTAAAATCTGAATTGAGCATATAGCCTAAATTACACTATTGGCAGCCAACAGCAGTGCAGCTAAAACAGTTAGCAATGCACGGAGTGCATATGTTGCCATTGCTTGCGTCTAAATAGTTGCCTTGAAAACAACTAATACAAGTTCCATAATTGGAGCTACTACAGATACTGCAACCGATGAGGCAGGGTAAACAGTAGCCATTAGATCCGTTAAATGAACTCAGTACTGTTCCAGTGACACAAAGTTTACAAGTGGAAATGTTGCCCACAACTATACAACTGCCGCAATTAAGTCCGCATCCGTCACTTGCACTGCTAGTGTTTCCATTATTAGCAGGAGGTTGTAAGCAATTACCGTTATTAAGGCTATATCCCGAAGGACAAGAAGTGCAGTTGGAAAGCTGATTGATATTGGTGCAAGTTAGACAAGGAGAAGTGCATGATACACATACTTGGCTTATATTGTTAAGGAAACTGTTCGGGAAGCATGAAGTACACAGAGCAAAGTTGTTTTGGGTACAAGTTTGACAATTACTGCTCAAGGAGCAGGTCATACAGACTCCTGAACTTAAAACATATCCCTGAGAACAGTTTGAACATTTTGATGGATCAGTTGAAGAGCATGTGCTACATCCTTGATCACATTCCACTAGTACAGAGGAATTGTTTATGATCATTATGGCCTTTCCTGTAGGATAAGCGAGTTTTGTGCAGAGTGTCGAGGAATTGCAGACCGAACAGTAGGCAGGACATGCGATGCACAATCCACTACTTAAAAAGAAGCCTGGAGCACAAAGTAGGCATAGATTAGGGGTAGAAACCATACAATTTAAGCATCTTGGGGTGTTTGGACACAATATGCAGGAGGAATTGGAAGGATTTACATAGTAATATTGGTTACATTGACTGCATATTAAGCCATTATTTTGACTGCATAGGCTGCATTGTATTTGAGAGCAGCCCCAATTGCATGCTCCATTAACTATTGTGTAGCCGATTGCACAGTCAGTGCATATTAAGATTGTACTATTTGTGTAGGAGCAGGTGATACAGTTAGGATCATCGCAGAGAAAACAGGTGGATCCTGGAACTAGAAGGACTTGACTAAAAGGAGGCAGACAAGTCGAGCAGCTGCCATCCGCAAAGCATTTTTGGCAAGGAGGTAGACAAAGCACACATAATCCGCCCTGCGGGCTGTAAGGGTATGCACAGATGGAGCAAACATTATTCTCCTTGCAATAGTAGCAATTATCGATATTGCATGTGATGCATTGGTTATCAATGAGTATATACCCATTGTTGCAACCAAAGCAGGAGTTGCTTTGCTCGCACGAAAAACAGTTGCTGATATTACAGAGGACACATTGGTCACCAAAAGTACTCACAATTAAATTATTGCTGCATATGCTGCAGTAATTCTGAGAGCTACATTGGTTGCAGTTAGGAACATTGCAGAAAAGGTTGCAGTAGTTATTATGGGAATCTAACAGATAGCCATTGTTACATTTCGCACACACTCCACTCACACAAGTAACGCAGTTGGTCACTCCACAGCTATTTTTGCAGGTATTATTGATCATAGTCTGATTAACTCCGCACTGGCAAGTTTCATTCACCAACATGAAAGGCGACTGGCAGGAGCAATTTCCAGAAGCAGAAATGGTGAAGGGTGTGTAACAGTTAGAGCAATTGTTATTTGAACCGCATGTTATGCAATTGGTTAAGTTGCATAATATTTAACAGGATAATCCTTGGAAATTGACTTTGCAAAGAGAGCAGATTTGAGTATAATTGCAGGTAATGCAATTGGAAATATTGCACAGAACACAGTGATTATTTGAATTAAGAGTATATAAAGGATTACAGTGAGCACAATTGGTTGGTGAAGAACAGATACTGCAATTTAATATCTCACTACAGTTAGGAGTACAGGAGTTGTTGAATATATAATAGCCTTAAAGACATATCTAGCAATTTGTTCCATTAAAGAAGGTAGTAATAGGGCAAGAGCAGGAGAAGTTTGTGTTATTTGGAGGATTGATTTGGCCATTAGTGCATTGAATGCATGTGGCACTCATTAAGTAGTAGTTTTGGGCGCAGGTCAGACAGTTTGTAACATTTGAGGAGCTGCATGTCCCACAACCAGCAGCGCAGTTAAGACACTGACCGTTTGTGTTATTTGGAGGATTGATTTGGCCATTAGTGCATTGAATGCATGTGGCACTCATTAAGTAGTAGTTTTGGGCGCAGGTCAGACAGTTTGTAACATTTGAGGAGCTGCATGTCCCACAACCA
>Ga0302188_10000983_pt1 | contig 23250 bp, 22 predicted proteins | sample II_Bog_E2_1_FD_198783 | JGI IMG/M metagenome (GOLD analysis project Ga0302188, IMG submission 198783) | Peat permafrost microbial communities from Stordalen Mire near Abisko, Sweden - II_Bog_E2_1 | ecosystem: Environmental > Terrestrial > Soil > Wetlands > Peat | place: Sweden: Abisko...
CCAACCCCAACCCCAACCCCAACCCCAACCCCAACCCCAACCCCAACCCCAACCCCTAAAAATATGTATAATTTCATTGATCGTTAAATTATTAAATCCATCGCCAAACTATATATCATTAGACAACACTATAATTTATCAGTGAGATTATCTGTTTATTAGTTATGCATTACAATGAGTGCTTTGAAAAATAAGTCCTCTAACCTCCACAAACTAAAAATGCATCTGTTCAAGTCGATATCCCCGATAATACATTGTAAAATAGCGAAGTCGAAGATGAGATTGCCCTTGTCAACGGTCAGATTCTAAAATATTTACCCTTCAACTCGTTGAAAATGGTGAACTTACATGGATAAAATGTGGTTGTGTAGACAGATAAATAGTTTGTAGATTGCATTACAGACATCTGTCAACCCTCAGAAACTGTCATGGATACATTTAATGCAGCCCCACTGACAGACCTCTAATTTTAGCAGATCAACTATAAAGCAAATTTACATGCTCGAGCCAACACTATCAACCTCAACAGCGCTAAATCAATCAATAACATTAAATAAGATCCAGCGCTATAAAATTTGTTATGCAGGTGCGGTTGTAATCGATTTCAGGGCTAACGTTACTCGATATGCTACGATCTTCAGTAGATTAATATTTTGGGATCAGGCATCCTTCTCTTTTTCTTGGAACTAAAGGCTCTTGCTTTTAATGTTTTACTCTTCCTACTGATTTACTCAATATTCGCAATGACCACAAACTTGTAGGGGACTCTTTATCGAGATAATAGCCCTAGTAGTTGTACCACAGGTTATTGTTATTTTCATGATCAGATTTCACACTACAACAAAGCAAACCCGTATTTTAGTCAAGTTCAGAGATGGCTGGGCTTTGTTGGCACTATTTTTTATGTAATCGTCTCACGTTTGGCAAAATACTATGGCTAACAAAAGGATAAACAAATAGATTATCATTTAATTAGCGCATCTGATTATGCCATCAAGATTAACAACCTACCATAGGGCGAGTATAATGAACTCGAACTACTTGAGTACGTTACAAAAATTTGGAGCAAACCTTCTGAGGTTAATGAAATATCTTAATAAAAATGTGCAGAAGAAGTAAACTCATAGAGTTTGGCAACAAAGAAACCTATGAGTTTATAAAAACTTGAACATAACTAGATTATAATTAAAGGAGTTAATAATATTTCGCGATAAGAGAATGCTTAGGTTAATCACTTAGGAATAAAGTCTGTACAAGCAATATACAACATGTAATTTAGTAGAAATATCATTTAGAAGATAAATGATTATGCCATAAGCATTAATGGAAAGATCAAGCGTAAAAATGACCTCTTGATTATCGAGGATATTTAGTAATACCGTGAATTGAAGTATAATCTTATCAAAACATACAAAATTTGCATTGATTTAAGGAGGAAGTTTTTAAATGATTCTACCTTTAGGAAAAGCATTACCACAAGATCAGCTATTATTTAATTTTATTAGCAAAAGGATAAAGACTTTGCTCTGGATAAGTATGTTTAAAAAAAGCTGACTTTATTTAAAAGAATCAAAGGACTCTTTTTCGGAAAATAAACTCAATTGTTCTTTAAAGGAAATATTCCCTAAATCATACGCGCTCCATAACCATCTGACATTATATGGCAGAACTGCTAAAAGCATAAGTCAGTGGCTCGTATGCTAATTATCTTTTTTGTGACCTTGGCAATAATCTTGATAAGTTTGGTGATTATTGCAGCCTTGTAGTTATCCCAAAATAGTTCATCTTCCTCAACATCTTCAGGCATAAATTTGCTGACAGCTATAGTGTTACAAGTGGTAAATAAATTGCTGTGGCTCTCTCTATCATATTTGCTAGAGTTGTAATACAATCACACCAACACTTTAAAGATAGTATCTCAAATGACAAAATCAGCCATCGCAATGCTAGTAAACATCATTTTCCTGCCAATTCTGGTTAGCTACATTTATAACAACTCTTACTTCGGAGGCAATGGGGTAGCCGGTATCGTATTTGATTATCACATCTCAGCCCTTGCAATAAGTCTAATTTTCAAGCTCTTTGATCCCATCACTCTCATTCTCAATATTTGTGTGGGAGTGCATTGCATCCGTAATTATCTCATTAGAGTCCGCTATCATAAGAAAGAAGGAGATACTATCATAGACTAGAACCTCATGAAAAATGTAAACACCCTCTATGAAGGGCCAGACTTTCAAATTGCCGAATCTTATATATTCATTATCTCTAATGTTGCGCACGCCTTTTTCTTTGCTGAACTTCAACCATTCATATTGGTTCTAGTTTTTTTTGAATGCTTATTTTTCTATTGGGTATGTAAGATACAAATACTAAAGATATGTAAAATGCCATAACTTACTGAAAGACTTATATTTGAAGCAGCTTGCTCACAAATAATGCTTGTGCCAGTATGCTATGGGATAGGCAGTATTTTTAATAGCTATGTCACTTCAAAATAAAATGCATCTTAAAATTTTGAATGGCTCGCATCTGCCTTTTGCATTGGACTGAGTCTTTTTAATTACTTTAATCCTGGAAATATTTTGCATTATTTGGGTAAATTTACAGATTACTGTTGTTATAACCAAAAAGATAAATAATAAGAGAATGATAATAGTCAAATTCGCTTAGAAAATTACTATAAGGAGAGCAATTCGCTGTCTTTGCTGGGCTTTGAAAATATATTGAGGGGAAAACTGAATAATCCTGATATAGAAGAGGAATTAAAGAATTATTGTTAGGATCATATTCGGACTCATTCATTCAGTTTCCCTTTTTGTGAGAGGAGAAGTTAATCAAGTGAGCTCCTTTTCCAAGAGACATAGCCTAAACATAAGTGTTATGTTGATCTTACAAATCAAAGTTGATCCATTATATTATATTAAAGGAGAATTAAAATTAAGAAAATCTTATATCATAAATTTTGAAATTTAAATACAGTTTTAAGATATTATTTTAAAAATGAAGATTCTCGTTTTGTTTTTGCTTTTCTCAATTGCTTTATCAAATACCTGTGGAGGTAATTGCCCAAAAAATGATTGTCCTAGCTGTCCCTGCGGGTCAACCAAGAATATTTTAACTAATGCTCAGATTGCTTCTCAGTGCTCCAATTATTCATGGAATCAAACCTGCTGTCAATGTATTAGCAATTATGCGAGCCTAGGCAATTCAAACGCTGTACGATATATATCAAGTACCAGCACATATAATGTGGGACTCTTTCTCATTAACAGAGTAATAATCAATATATTTAGGTAAACTGGTCATGCAATGGCGGAGTAGCTCCCTGTGACGTGGCCAAAAATATGAAGTGCGCTTGGGGTATCTATAGTCATGCCAATAGCTGGAGTGGTTCCTGGCCTACAGCTTATGGAGCATGCAAAAGATAGAACAAATGTCCTTGATTCTCTTAGAAATTAAACGACTAAAGAGTATAATTTGCAAATCCTAAATTAAAATTGAAGTTTATAATCCCTTGATCAATCGAATCGTTTGTTGGTATCACTGAAGATTAATGTACTAATTAATTGCAAAAGATAGTATATTACTGATTGGCCCAGTTTCGTTTTATTTTATGATTTCCTTATAAAAGATAGTTATTAGTCAGTGCGGATAAATCTTAATTGACAATAGATTAAGTAAATTTAATATTTACAGATTAAAAATAGAGGCGATCCATGAAATATATCATGAAAGGCAATTTTGATTTTTAGGATATTGTTATCGAATCAATGAAAAATAAGCCAATATATTAATCACAACAGATATTCTTGATCTTCAGCAGTCTGCCAAGGAGAATACTTATCGTCAGCATATTTTTGAGAAATCCCTTTCCTCTTTTATATTTACAGTGTAGCAATTCGTACTCTTCTTTTTCTTTTTCTTTTTTTCTAATTAAATGAGTCTAAACTGCTTTCTTTCTCATATTTACTTTATATCGTAGTATAAATTTTATTTGAGTATGCTTTGTTGCGTAATAAGTCTTAATTGGATATTGAAAGAGTATACTTCGACTGATCCAGCTGTTCACAATTACTGCGACTGCTTTTTATGACCTATTTCCTTTTTATTTGTGCCCTCATCAAGCTATATCTCTTCGAACATCTTCGGAAATTATAATTTTTATTTAGCAATTAGCTCTCAACCGAACTGAGAGAAGCGTTATAAGATTTTCCTTTAACTTGACTCAAGAATATTTATTAATTTTTATTTAATTTTTATCTTCCTTTCAGAGAAAAAAGGGAGTACTCATCCTTGTTTTCTTATATTTTTGTTGTTGGAAAACTATTCCTTGTATTGATTTTCTTTTCACTTTCTTGTATTGGATAAGCAATTCTTTTTAAAAATGTGCCTATTTTAACAGGAGGAAGGCAAATTTATTTATATATGTTTCTATCTTTGGAGAGGGATGAATGATTTGGTGAAGGTTTGATAATGTGCTTTGCTTCAGCTATCATATTTTATACTGTCTGATGAACTTTTTTAATCATATTCACTTATGAACTACTATTATTCATCCGATTATTATCCGGCTTTCTCTAAAATAATATTTAATTTGCAAACTTACTTAGAAATATTTATCATCAATCTCCTATAGAAGCCGTATATTCTCAATATCCAACAGTTTAAATTTATCATCACTGCCAATAAATATCTATATTTTATTATTCATATCTTATGCTCGTCATAACCTATTTATTATAAAATAAATGATATTATCAATCAGAATCATTATCAATTCATAAATCTCACAACAGTTATACATATTCAATTATGCTTTTTACTTACCTACCGTACTTTTAAGATAGCTCTTTTAATATCTTATCTTAGCATTTTTTGGTCTGCATCATACGCAGCATTTATAACCCACCCAACTTGCACTCCACCATTTTTTGATATTTAAATTGTATAATATCTTCTTCAATCATAGATTCTAGTTTATCAATTTCGTCAATAATCCATTGACATTTTATTTTTATTTTGTCGAATTAGTTACAACTACTGCTCATTAATTTGGAAGTTATGGGATCAATAAGCCGAAGCAGTCCAATTTTTTGATTCTATTCCCTCGTATACAAATACTCACTTAGTTCTTATACCTTTATAAATGATGAACCTTTTTCTTGAAGCCAGATGATATAGTGTAAATTATCGAATGATTTATACCATAGCACAATGCTTCTAAAAATGCTGTAAAGTAAATCTTGATCAGATGGAGGATAGGTCTGTAAATAAGCAGCAATCATCACAAAAAGACAGTAGGAACCAATACCTCCTTTGAAGTTTTTATTAAATCCATTTAGTGAAAAGATATGCTTGAAAAGAATCAATAATTTCTGTAAATGAGGAAGTTTATTCATCCATTTTTTCATCAACTGAGTGGATTCATAGCCAATATTTGCGACTTGACCCACATTGATGGAAATATCCACACTAATAAGAGGAGGATTTACCTGATCCGTATTTAATTGATTAATTAATGTCGGATCGTAAATAGTAAATAAATTATCGTTGGTCTTTGTTGAGAGAAAAGGTATGCAACAATCAATTTAAAGTTTAAGTATAGGGACCTTTGCATTAGCAACAAGCTAACAATTTTATACCCATTTCATTTTATTTATATGATCTTCAATATGCGATAAAAACATACTTGCCTGTTCTTTAGTCTAACAAGGAAAATTTAGCAATAGAATATCAATATCCGAAGTTGGTAGAGATAACCCTATTGCATTTGATCCAAAGAGAGTTGCGCCAGTGTATGGAAGTAGGCTTTGAATAAAGACTCTTACTCTTTAAAATGCAATTACCTTTATTGGGAATAGAGAGTTGGAGGCATAATTGAGTTAATCAACAACAATTTATATTTAGCGTGCGATTAACTTCGAAAATATCGACTTCTTAATTTAATTGAGAAGTAACTCTTCTCTTTTTGATTTTTTGTAATACTTTTTTTTATTTTTATTGGTCGAAACAATAGTTTAAGAACCAGACAATATTTATTAACCCTATCTGACTTTTTACTCTGTTTTTTCAAATTAAGAAACTTATTAAGGTTATTTTGAAATTTAATTCGATTAGGATACTGCATCTTTCATACTTTCTATTTTTTCTTTTAATTAATATTACTATGCAGAGGTATTTATTGGTTTTAACTATAAATCGTTGTTTTATTTGTTTGTCTTTATGAATAGATGAATGGAACCTTTACTTTCCTCGGAGCTAATTGTCTCAATATCTTCGTGTTCTAATTAATAGCATTTTATTATAATTGGTTGTTAATTTAATTGAGAAATAGGTACTTTCTTTTTAAATTGTTTTTTTATTCTATTTTTAGGTTTTATGATAGATTCCTCTAACACCCTCAATAGTTATTCCTCTTTATATATACGAAAATTTTCCTCTTCTATCTTTATCTGATTAATTAAGTTATTTCTCTCAGAATGGCTTTTACTTGTAAACTCATTGAGATTCATCTCCATATCTTTTACACATTAATTTTTATTTTACTTTTTTAAAAAGGTAATAAAATTCTCTAATTATTGCATATGATTTTTTTGATGGCAAAAATAATATTTTGTTATGGAAGTTTCGATTTCCTTTGCTATCCATTACTGTAGGGGATGAAATGACTTGCAATTGAACCATAATAAATTTTATTAAGGATATCGTTAACTTAGAACATATTCGAAAATTTTATTATTACTTATTCTATTGAGCCATTTTAATAGTTGATTGCCCTCAATTTCCGTTCCTTTTAGGTACAATAAAGGGTCGCTTAACCACACGATTCGGAAATTCTCAAGAATGTTAGTAAAAAATAAGTCGGTAGGAAGTTCAATGGCTATGCACTTGCAATCTTATAAATTAAAAAGTGCCTGTTCATACCTTAGAGAATAAAGAGAGAGGAATTTATTGATAAAATTTGAATCACGGATGGCAGTGGCTGCAATTTTTTAAGAGGTTGTTAATTTGTCAAACCTAAGGTTATAAAAGATGGAGAACATAAAGCATATTTCAGGACAGCTAACATCAATACAGCAATCCTGAAAGATGTGTTAAAAGTTTTTCTTACCAAACTAAAATATCTTTCTTGCAAGATTTAGAAGTATAGGAATATTTTTCTTTGATTTTCTTGGGTAATAAACTGGGAAGGTCCCACTTCTTTTCTGATGAGAAGAGAATGTTGGAGAAGGGGTTGATGTTCAAACAATATTAGTCTGATCTGTTCTTTAGTAAATAATAATGTACTGCGCTGGGTTTGTTTAGAGTCATTTTTGAGAAGGACCGATTTATAATTTTAATTCTGATTTATACTTTTCGTATTCTAAATAGGAAATTTTATTAATTAAAGTTAATTTGTCAATAAAGCCAAACGTAAATTTTTAGTGATATGATAAATCTCACAAGGAGTTAATGCTTCTCCTTAGAGCAATTTAGCCTTTTAATTTTCAAGGGATTAAAAATTTGCCAGAATTTGCTTTGGATGTCTTATATTTGTCGTCTCCTAATATTCAAAAGAATGATGCCTACTCCAAAGCAAAAATCCTAATTCCCCGCATATTAGTTTAATATTCAACAATACTATATATATAAAAAAAATAGGGGCAAGTTGTGAACAAACTTTAGAGTCACTAAAAAATTTATATTTATAGCAATAAACGATAATTACTACGATATTTAAGTCAGACAATTTAATTGACAGAAAGTTTATGCCCATAGTCATCATTTTATATTGAATTAACTGATTATGACAGAAATAGAACTTCAAGCCTCTGGTGCCCCAAATTAACTAACTCTGTAAATAACATACCCAAACATACCCAATATCACCTACAACTTTAAAATGGCTGTTAACATTAGCAAACAGCAAATTGGAGGACAGCTCTCTCACATTTTAACAAAGAATATTTATTTTCCTGAAAAGAATGTGAAAATAAAGCCTATTTAAGGCAATTGCATTTATAAAATATAGTGCCAGTGCAATTTCAATAGTTTGGAGAGTAAAAAAGCTGTTTTTGTATTTGTGCCAGCTGCAAGTCTTGATAGTGAATAAGAAAATAATATAGAGAGCAATTAAGATGAACAATAAAACTTGCGAAATGAAAGAAGATAAAATAGAAGAGAAAGAAGGTAAATAAAACCGAATGCTAAATTTGGCATGCCCCTCTCTAATAGTTAGAGTTTAATGAAGATGGTTGGAAATTCAGTCGGTATTATAAATTAAAAAAGGCTAGAGCGTTACATATTAGAAGGGAGAACCTGTAAGAATACAAAAGAATTCATAAACTCTAGAAAATAGATCCAAAATGGTAATCAGAAAAGACTAATAGAAAAGCAATAGATGCTCCTTAAAGGCAAATTAATTCTTAAAGAAGTGTATCACTAGAAAGAAGGCATGAGATACTTTAAGAATGATTGGTTCATGGGTCCCTTCTATAGTTATGATAAAAACGAGCAAGATTTAGCCAAAGAGTGATCATTTCAAATATACTTAATTTTAATGAGATTATTTTACTTAAACTTAAAAAGCATGTTTTTGAAAGCTGATATCCTTGGACTATTAGTCGCATTAAATTATGATCTTTACATTCATATAAAATTAAATTGATCAAACAGATTGAATTATAATTAATTGAATCATGCTTAGTTGGTGGCGAAAAATACGAGCCTCCAAAGCGATTCATTATCTCAGGCACTTCTAATTATATCCAGGTACATACGCGATTAGCTTTAAAATCAGCGACAAAACAGGGAATGCATTGGCGAGGATCGTGACGGCAATAAATACTTTCAATACTATTCTTACTATGGTCTCCCCACCCGCCGATAGATTCGCTTTAAAATTGATGGAGATTGGGAAATGAGAGATTTGGTTTACTATCGTTGGTTGCATAAACAAGAGTTTGACCCACCTACTTAAACCGAGAAGGATCAGTTGTAAATTTCTGTCTATTCAGCTATCTTGAAGAAAAGCAGCGATATGAGCGAGCCTTAGAGTGGGACCAAAAATAGACTCTTTTAATGAGTGAATTTCGTAAGCGAAGAGAGGAGTTGCAACTGAGGAACATGGCTATGAAATAGCTTGAGGAAGAACTACAAAAACAGAATTAGCTTAGCATAACATCCAAACGTGATAAATGATTCTACTACTCTAAGTGATGACTCAATCATTAAATTAAAACTTTAAGAGATAACTTTTATTCCATAAAATTTTCGGAATATTCTTATGAGAGCAAGAATCTGCAGATAGATAGATAATCTTAGTATTTCTTTCTATTTAATGAATTTATGAGAAATCACTCATCTTTCTCCTTTAGTTTTTCATCTTCATCTTCATTTTCCTTCTCATTTTCATTTTCATGTTCATCTTCTTTGTTTTATTCCTCTTTCAAATCATTTCCATTATTTCCTTCATTTTCCTCAATTTCATTGGACTTAGACTTATCGTTATCTTTTACTGCCATGCGTCCGCGTCTCCTTCGCTTTGGCACAGCTACTAGGCTAGAATCTTCTTCGATTTATTAATCATCTTCGCAAATTTTCAGAAACTGATCATCATTCTCGTCATCGCAGTAGTTTACTTGCTTGCGTACTCGATTACCTCTCCCATATTCCTTATTTGTTTTTTAATGAGCGGCTTTTGGCTGAATAGACTTAAATATACTGCTTCCACAAACCAGGAAGGGATTTCCTCATATGACATGAGCCGATAATTAACTGCACGTATTTATTCTTGCCCATCTACTACGTTGATAATCTCTTTTTGTTCACAAAAGTTTTTGTATATTTTCTTTTCCTTTTCGTATCGTTCCTCATCCATCTGTTGAAAACGAATTAATTCTTCCTAAATAATAATGAATATACCTCACTTCTGGCGATACAACGATTGATTTGCTCATCGTCCGGAATTTAATCACGACTATTTTCCTCGTCCTTGTTTCTGCGCTTTAGCAACTATTCAATTTTCTGTTTTCGCTCCACCTCACTACTGTTCAGGTTATAGAGTCCTCCTTGGATAAATAATTCATCAAGATTCATTTTAAAGCCAGCTTTTTTCAGAATAGCCTCTTCAATCGGGGTATTAGTAATAAAACGCAGCACAATGACCTCCTTTTTCTGACCAATACGGTGCGCCCTGTCTTGGGCCTGTAGATCCATTTGAGGGTTCCAATCTGAGTCAAAGAGAATAACAGAGTCAGCTGTCTGTAAATTGAGACCAAGCCCGCCTGCTCTTGTACTGAGCAGAAAAACATCATACTCGGAATCGCGTTCATTGAACATCGAGGTACGCTGCCCTCGGTCATCAGCTTTAGTACTACCATCAAGACGGAGATGCTTGATGCCTTTATACTCGAAATATATTTGCATAATATCCATGAGATGCGTCATTTGTGTAAAGATGAGAGTTCTGTGGCCAAACTCCTTCAGTTTTGGAAGTATCCGGTCGATGAGTTCAAATTTACCCGAAGAGCGGAAGATCCAATCATGATAACTAATATCATCATAGTTGCGTAAGAACATATAGGGATGATTGCAACACTTACGCAACTGCATCATCAAATTAGTAAGCGTCGTGGTGGATACCTTTCCTGAGTTATTGTCAAATTAGAGAGCGGTTTTATGTGATATGTTATCATATATCAGTTTTTGCCATGCAGATAACTCCACCTTAATGACATGCTCCTTCTTATCTGGTAGTTAAGATTCCACCTCCTTTTTGACCCGCCGCAACAAGAATGGACGCAGCACTTGATGCAATCGATTGATTATCAGCAGTTGTTCTTCCTCTGTAAGACTAACAGCTTCTTTTTCGCCAGTTTTTTTTGATATAGCAATTGAAAACCATTTTTAGAAATCATCGCAACTATTAAATACCTTGGGAAGCAAAAAATTTAAGAGGGCCCATAATTCTCCCAAGTTATTTTGGAGAGGAGTGCCAGTTAAAAGAAGACGATGGGTGCTATGATATTGCTGTCCTAGCACTCCTGCGAATTTACTCTTGGCATTTTTCATTTTATGTCCTTCATCTATGATGATGTATTTCCAGTCATACTTATTTAGTCTCAATCTATCTTTTAAGATGAAGTCATAGGTTGTGACACATACATTCCATTTCGTGTTTTTCATCACCTTTTGTATGTCATTACGAGCAGCAGGATTTCCTCGGTAAACAATCTTACGAATAGAAGGGGCCCATTTGTCGAATTATGACATCCAGTTGGAAATTGTTGATAAAGGCACCACAATCAAAAAAGGTCCGTAGTTCTTCTTGAACTATATGAGGTAGGAAAGGAGAGAAATTGTTTGGATGGTTTTTCCCAACCCCATCTCATCAGCTAAAATACCGTTGAGATTGTTATTGTACAGAGAAACCAACCATTGTAGTCCGATTAGTTGATAATTCTTCAGTTCGCCACCTTCCAAGATTGATGGTTGTTTTTTTATCTCTTCCTTGACAGTATGTGTCAGATTATAGTAAATTTTGTTTGAATTATTAAAGGTAGACTCCATAGTTTAGTCCGGCTGTCCTTCAGGTAGGTCTTTGGGATCGGGATTCTCCTCATTGTCATCTTGAGTGGTGCCTTTCTGTAGTAACACTTTAGCTCCAAGCTCTTTTAAAAAACGGTCGGTTTGGCCAAGTAGCTCTTTAATTTTGTTGTTCTTCTCAAACTCAACAAGTTTGAAATAGGTCTCCATGTCTTGCTTTTTAAGGGCAATAAGTCTTTCCTTTGCCTTCTAATCTTGAATCATCTCCTTCTATTTTTTCTTAATATCATAGTTTGCCTTGGCCTGATTTGCCACTTTTTTGCGGTCTTTCTGCTTCTTTCGGTGCCATTCCAAAAATTATTCCTTGTGAATCCGCAGATGTTGCATAAATTCCTTGTGTTTAATCTTCTTTCTTCTCTCATGATCACTCTTGACCTGATTCTCCAACTTCTCCACTCGATTACCTTCGTTCCGATTCTTTTGCAATTTCTCCCGCCGAAAGTAGTTACGGTCAAGAAGCTGTTCTTCAAACAGCCTTACCGATTTATTATCATTTTTTATACCTTATAAAATGCGGGCGAAGACCCGGTAATATACCTCTCTTATCCTTAAAAATCTTTTTTCCACAGAAAGCTTAAGTTGAGTTTCTGGAGTGAAGTCTGTCTTGTGTTTAAGAAGGTCGTCAATGTCTTCTTGAGCTTGGAGAATGGTTTTAGTGATCTGTTGTTTGCTGTCTTGGGGGTTATCACGGAAAGGAGGGCGGATGTGTCCAGTGATCATAGTCTTGAACTCAGGTTCTTTCTCGATTTTGTCTCGGTAATAAGTAACTAAATTATAATAAAGAATACCTAGTTTAGTAGTCAATTTTTATTTTTAGGTCTGCCAAATATTCGAGTGGAGACCAGTCCAATTGAGGTTGGTCGGCACCGGGATATTTCTCATCAAGTGCTTGTATGCTAAGATCTGGGACTGCACCAGGTAGAGCTGAGACTGGGTAAGTGGGCCAACCCGCAATGACAGCGGCTCCTCTAGGCCCATGCTACCGGTTTCCACCATTTCATAGTATAGCGACTGAAACTTGTCGCTGTCCGTCACGTTGTCCCGCAGGACTTCCTCTGTGCTCTGAAGTAAGGAGCAACAATACCTTAATCAGGGAGGGGTTGATTTGTTCCATCATTTTTAAGCGCACCAACTATTATATGTTGATTTGTATTTATGAAATTAAAGGGGCCCTCTTATAGCAATAAATTTCAAAAAAACAACAAACGTACTTTTCATATACCTGCCTTTAAAATTAGTGGTGACTCTTCCTAGTCCAAACCATTATTCTTTGATTGTTTCAGTTATTCAGACAATAAAGGAGGTATAATGAATTTAAAAATTGAACTTCAGTTGCCTGTTTTTTGTAATTATTACTACTCTAGTTTTATTATTTAAGCAAAAACAATATTATTACTGCATTAATTTACATATTTAATAGTCATACAGATAATCTGTGATTTTTGTGACATTTTTCAAAGTTTGATTTTCGCAAAGCAAAAGTCAGCTTCTGTACCTCTCAGAGGTCTGAGTAGCCTTGAAATCGGCAGACTTTTTCAACCTTTGATTTTGATAGATTTTCACTTAATGGATCGAAAAAGGCATGCCATGTAACGAAAAGATGAAAGTTTAAGACGTAGTCATATTCTTAACCTTTTTCACTTCACCCGACTAGGTCAATTCAAATCTGATACAAACTGATGCTGTGGGGTCTACCTTTCACCAGCACTCAACTATATATACTTAATGCTCCGTCAAAAACACCAAAATCATAGTTTTCTAATTTCAATATTTATCGAAAACAAATATGCATTCTCTCATCATTTTTTCCTGCTTAAAGGAACAACCAAATGTTTTTTTGTAATTTAATGTTTTTTCGATATTGTTTTAAAGAAATTTATAAATTACCTGTGAATCACAAAATTAAATAAGAGCTCACGAGCTTCAGAAATCAATCTCTGTTATTCCCGAGCTTATAAAACAAATATTATTTGCGATCAACTAACTGCATATTGAAGATGGTCATTGACTTATTATCACTACAATCAATTATTCTTTTTATATTAAGGTGGTTTTTTGCTATGTTTGGAATAAATTTGCTTGGATAAAGAGGTAATTTTCTTCCACGTGTCCGATAAACAAGATAAAAGAGCAGAAACAGGGTCTATTACGATTAAATCTGCCTATTTTGAAATATAAAATTATGGTTTGGATATAAATCCTTTATCTCTCGTTAAAGGAAATGAGACTACTGATAAAACAATGTCTATCAATATTTGTATATCTTAGATACATATATATATATATCAATTCTGCTCGTCTTCCGAAGAATTTAACACCTATTGAATCTTTCCTTTTAAATCTTCGTAAGGATTTTACTGGATAGGGGAGTATTGCCTTAAACCTTTACTCTATGAAAGATTATCGCTTTTGTTTTTCAATTTTTTAAACCATTTTTGGCAAGGTCCATAGCAAAAAATAAAAGTACACCCTAAATATATGACTTATTACCCATAGCAAAAATTGTGCACATAAACCTCACCAGGGAAACTACTCCAATGAAGAATTTATCAAATGTTTATCTTTTAGGACCAAATCCAATTCTATTTTTCTGATAATCAAAAGCCATATAATGCTGAAGAAAGATCGGTTCGCCCAAGATAACTCTGTTATTATAAGTCTTTTTTATATTGAACACAACTCGTTTGCCATGATCATTGACTAAAATCAATTTTTCCATTGGAATCATCATGCTAGGTCCACTGAAACCAAATATTAAATTTTTATTAATGATCTTCTACAATTTCTTTTTGTTTGAAGAGGAACATTCTACAAATAATGTCTTGCTATCAATTTTACAGGACACCGTTTTATTAAAAGATTGGATAAGCACTGAATTAATGATTTATTCTGGCAATCCTATATAAGAAGCACTTAGAGTAATGATTGCAGGCAAAGTTTCATCAGTATCCTCTTCTTTATCATCTGCTTTGTCCTCGATAGCAATATTTGATATTTGAGCCAGTTTTCCGTAGCCTTAGTCATCAGGCATACTGATCCAATTAATACTGCTGTAGCCTGACTTAGTAAATTTTGCTGTCATATCACCTATCGTTAGAGTATTATTGGCCCCTAGAAAGACTGTTACTGTTTTATCTACTGTTTTTACATAAGTAAATATTTAATCAAGAAAGGATTTTTCTGCAATTTAATCGAATCTTAATGAAATTGCGCCATCCATCAAGGAATTAAGATGAGAGCTGATAGATAAAGCATTTATGAAATTTGTTTTTTCAAGTGCAATGATATCTCGTTCTCCATATATAAACAGCCCCAGCATGATCAATTAGAAAAAATTATTGAGTCTGTTGGAATCCTTTGTTACGAAAGAAAGTGATACTCCATTCTATATCTCTCCTCGTATAATTTCCGATGATCCCTCAATTATGGCATTTTCAGATTCATCATCTTTTTTCTTCTTACCTAATATTTTTGTCTTTTTAGAGGTGACTTTTTCAGCTATAGTTTCAGTGAGGCGTTTACATTTTTATTTTGTGCCTGTAATAGTGCACTGGGGTCCTTTGATCCAGCTAATAGGAGTTGTGAAATCAGCAGCCAAAGAGAAGTGTTCTCGATTTTCTCCATTTTTGATGAAAGGTATAACATAACTAATGTCTTTCTAGTAGCAAATCTCCCGATACTCTGCATCTTGATTAATAGATGATTAATTTATACAGTTGACTGGATCTGATTTGGCTCCTTTCTATTTTATGGATGTTCTCACAAGTTGAAGTTCAAGGTAACTGGCTGAAGCTATTGCCAAAAAAGCAACAATCCAGATGAGTCTATTAAAATTACTCATGATAAACCTCTACTGAATTATAATAGAATCAATCAGAAAAATAGAGGCGAGTTATTTTTTGGTTTACAAATTGATGAGAGCATTAGAAATTAACTACAGACTTATTTATCAATTAAAATCATTCAGAAGTGGGGTCTTATTTTTTAGCTTTTATCTGATGCTAGCGAACTTACATTATAATAATTTATAGGCGCCATTCGATGACTATATAAGAGACTAAGACCCTACTCAGAAAAATAGCCGACAAGGGGCACTAATTTCTGTTGAAAGTCATTGGAAGTAGCAAGCAAGATGGAAAGTTTGATTAAATTGAAAAGGAATTTAAGGGAGATACTGATGGGAATACTATGATGCTTGAATGTGAACAATCAACAAGAGAAGATGAGAAAATATACAGTAGTACCAACAACTCGAATATAGAAACTCATTCCTCACAAATATTTAATCTAAGGGGTTGTGGGTAGCCTAGTTCAATTCAAACTAAAAAGAGATATTATAGGATAGTCTATTATAATAGGCAATTATAGCAAGAATGCATTGATACAAAAGATAATTTTGCTCTGCATCAACATAGAAATACCAAACGTTTACGACAGGTCTAAGGTTGTGAAGGATTACCAAATCCTAATAAAAAGTTTATTGACAATGAAAAAAGGATTACAATTAAGGAAAATCAAAATTAGATTGATCATCAGCTCTTTTGTTAAGGTAGACTGTTTAAAAACCGAAAAATTATTTGTGCAGATAGCAGAACAATAACAACAGTGATGTAGGATTACAATTCTACGGAGATGAAGCATATATACGAGCAAGAAATGAGAGATGAAGAAGAAGATATTTTTCCTGCTAAACTTATTATCAGGCAAAGATAGGCAGTAGTGAAATCAAAAAATAAAAGAGAGTGTATCTTAGATAAAGATGTTCCTGAACCTGGTCAATATGTTCTGAATCATTAAAGAGAAGACTTCTTGAATATGACTTTTCAGGAAATCAACCATGTGTCAAGATTTATTATCAAAAATGAATTTGGCTGCATCTAATTTCTTGAGCCAGTCAGTTTATACAGGAAAGATATTGAGGCGAGTATCCTCATTGGAAATAAAGAGCTTTATATTTACGACTCATAATGGAAGGAGAAAATGTTTAAACTGACGTTTTACAATTTCGATCAATATACTTCAAAGACAGTGATTAATAAAATGAAAGCAAAACAGTCAATTTTCAAGTATGCTGATTTCATAAACTCAAAGATAATTAATTTCAATGAAACTAGTGGTGATTTGACGCTTTTGCAAAATGAAAAAATCCAAGAAGAAGTGTAATAGAGTCTGTGATATGTTTAAGAATTTGTAATGTTATTCGATATTACATTTAAATTTTGATTAAAATCCATGAGATATTAATAATTGTTAAAATTAAAAAATTAAAAATAATATTTACATGTTAATTTAATTCCTCAAAATAGCATATTATTACTATATATTAAAAAGATATATTCAATGTCAGAAAAAAAGGAATGGCCTGAATTGGTAGGAGTCAATGGAGAAGAGGCTAAAAAGATAATTCAGACTGAAGATCCGAACCTTCTTGTTCCTGTGATACCATGTGGCTCTTGCATCACTATGAACTACAACAATAATCGGGTGATGCTTTTTGTGGATAAAAATGGTAATGTAGTTTCTGCCCCACGCATCGGATGATTTGAATTAAAATTCAGTCTGATTTGTTAATATAAACACTTTTTTCTCTTGAATAACAAATGAATTAGAAAAAATATATTCGCAATTGATAAATTTTGATATAAAAATATAGATCCTTACTTTAAATGAAAAGAAAATATCGAACCGAAGACGTGAAAACATAAGGCTGTGACCTCTGCTAATCTAAGTGATATTTACTCATTATATTTGTTAGCCAACGATAATTAGGTAATATAATTTATGAAGGCTACTCTATCCTATGACATTATTATATGTTTAACAATTTGCAATGCGCTTTAATACTACCTTTCAGTTTTTTGAATGCTCATTACCATTAAAATTAGAAAATGGAGAAATTAATACCTACATGGAAGTTTTAATTCATCCAAATAGCATATTACCACTATATATTAAAAAGATATTTTAATGTCTGAAAAGAAGGAATGGCCTGAGTTAGTAGGAGTCAATGGGTAAGAGGCTAAGAAGAAGATTGAGGCTTAAAATGCCAATCTTCATGTTCAAGTGCTAGGACAAAATGCTCCCTGCACGAGGGACCTTAGATTTGATCGAGTGAGAGTTTTTGTGGATTAAAGTGGTAATGTCGTTAGGGCCCCTCACACTGGATGATTTGAATCAAGATTTAATCCTATTTGTTCTTGCAAACATTTACTTTTTCTTGAATAATAAATGACTTAAGATTTTGGATATGTTTGTTATCAATGAAATGCTAAGTTAAAGATGTTAGTTTTGATAAATGAAAAGAAAATATTGAGTCTAGGATGTCAGCTGTTCAATATTAATTGATTTTTTAAAGATTGATGAATAAAATATCTTGAAAGGATAATAATTTGTTTGAGAAATATATTCATAAGCTTTAAGCGATAAAATTTTATAAAATCAAACCCGATAAAGCGGAAGAATATAACTTCAATATAAACAACCCTTTTTTATGAACCTTGATTCAAATATTTATATTTCGTTGATTGGTGATTGATCTATAAATCTCGGTGATCTATACTTATTATACCTTGCTGACTAACTATAATTAGATAAAATTAGTGTGTATAAATTGAATTTAATAAAGATGCCTCCAAAGTTTGCTGCCCCATACTCTTTGGTCAAGGAACCACTCGAATAAACTAAAACATACTCGTTGTTCACTGCTAGAAATAAATAAACAGGGGAGATATGGCTCGCAAGAGTTGTAAAACATGAGGCAGTAGAACAGTTGGGATTAATATAGCACGTAGATTATAACTAATAGGCTCTGTTGAATCTAACATAGCGAACTCACGTCGTTTACGTTAAATAAATATTTACCAAAAATGGCGATACGTTTTTTATTCAGGAAAAACATTAAGTTCGACTTTCCGACCATCTGGCCAAGAAGGGGCGATTAGTCAGCGCTGAAGTCGTTAAGGTTATTAAAGATGTATATTAAGCCTTATGTGATATCTACGAGGAAGGATATGTCCATCGTAATATTCGGCCAGAACATTTAGTGCGCATCCCAAAAAATAATGAGGATCCAGAGATGTGGAAGATAGAAACTTTAGTGCTCGACAACAAAGAATTTTCAGTCGATACTCCCTTCACCTGGAAAAGAGAAACTGCATCACCTGAGGAGAAAGAGCTCAACGAATAACTTGACGAAGACATGTTGGATTCCCAGATTGTTTGGAATTTTGGTTTCCTCGCCATACACTTGCTCATGGGTCGCGATTTTGTGAGCAAAAATATAAGCAAAGATTTGGACATTCCCTGGGGAAAAATTAAAGAACTTACAGCTACCGCTCCAGCTTTATATGAACTGATAGATCGTTGCTTTCGTATGAAAATGAAAGATCGCATTCCTCTAAGTAAATTTTTCGGATTGACTATTTTTGAAGACAGTGATCGTATGGACATAACTCAATACTTTCTAACTGCCTCAAAGATGTTCAAGACTAAATTAACTTCCTCCATTCAGAAGAGTGGGAATATGAAAAGTGTAAACTTTAAAAGTCAGTCTTTACAATCTTCGATAAGTCCCCAAAAAAATAAGGCTTTTTTAAAAATCGAGTAAGTAAGTTAGGACCGCGAAGATGAAGACTAACTCAATGCAATAAGAGGCAACTTTCTTTTGACTGTTAAGAAGTATGTAATTCTAATGCCTTCCCAACCAGAATCTCAACAAATTTAGAATCGTGAAATAATTGAGTATTATTTTTTAAAGCTTGGCCTGCGATTCCTCTAATCGAGCAAGAGTGAATTACGAGTTCGGGATCTCGAGCAGCAGTAGCATTCGAGCAAGATTAACACTCAGTCGAAAAGGATAAAACGTATTAAAACCAAAGACAACCCCCTCTTGAATCGCTTCTCAATAAACACACAATAAAACTATTAGTTAGCGAGGTCAATTTAAATTTTCAATCAGGTATTTTTATGATAATGAAGCTGTGTGGATTTGCTTACTCTCGCCTAAGATAGGATTGTTAGGTTAATTTAAATCCTGATAAAGTGCGAGCTTTGGCATATTTTGGTCTTTTGGGATATCTCATCAATACAAAGAATTGGCAAAGTCTCCGAAGCTCTCTACCTAGACGAATGAAAGTTCCCACTACATAATTCTTTGAAAACTCTCCGCATGAATAAATTTCAAAGCTAACTCAATAGTTATTAAGAGAGCATTTTATGACAATTTAATGATTAATGATTATTCTTTAAATCAAATTAAGATAAACTTTTAAACCAATAAATTGTATTTAAATAATCCTATTTTTATATTTTATTAGTAAATAATTTATTTTAAAAGTATCGGATCATCTCTGTAGAAACTTAGGTTTTACAAAGTTCATGTTGGTAACATCTTCTACTTGATCCTCACTTAGACCAGCGTTTTATATACTATTAAGCTTTCGGATCGAGTGCTTGAGGTACCTCACCCCGGTGAATACTCCACAACACATGGAAAACAAAATACCAAAAGAAGCCAATCCCAGCACTAATCTCGAAAAATATGCTATATTGAACAATGAAATGCACAAAGTGCTTGCTGCCCTTTGAATATCTTCCCCGAACACTTTACAATTCAAACCAGCAATTAACCCATATGTCGGGTCAGTGACACTGCTGGCGAAGCTATTTAGGGAAGATATAGCATTGGTAAATGTGGTGTTAATGGTACCGGTTAAAGAATTGGCAAATGCAGTAAGGGAAGCAGATGCTGTGTTTGTTCTTATACTGACAGGACTGAATGCATTGCTCTTTACTAGATAATAATTGTTCCAAACATTAGAGAGATCGTTATTAAAAGTAGTGCATCCAGAGTATCGTGAATTGAGGGCAGACAAGACCGCTGCTTGATCGGCATAAGTGCTTGTGCTGAGCACACTGGTAGTATCCATACAACCATTGCAAGTGCCTCCACTAGATGCGAAGTTTCCACCATTACAAGAAGACCCAGAAGCGCTGTTGCCATTGACTATTTGACAAGCAATATAAGATGGGTTTTGATTGTCGGAAGGGATCCAGCTGTCAGATGAAAAGCCAGAAGCTGCGCAGGAGGAATAATAAGATGGCATTGATAATTCAGTCAATATCACAATGCTAGATAAATCAGTAATATCCAGCAAGGCACCACTCTGATAATTACTTAGAGCCGTAGTGACTACACTCATCGCTGACAGCAAACTGCTTGCAGAAGAACTTGCGTTGAATGACTATGCGCCAGTAATAGAAACCGACAAATTCTGGATGGCATTCGCAGATAATCCGCCAAGGGCAGAGATCAAATCACCCGAAGAAGTCGGGAGGCAGGTTGTGATGTAATTGAGGAAATTACCATCACTGACAATGCTTTGAAAATTGGCTGTGTTAATGACGATTTACAATTAAAGTTAGCTGTACTGCTGAGGGAGTAATCGATAAACTAGCACCCAAAATTTACTATTGGGGCGAGTACTGAGAAGAGAATAGTTAGAAAAAATCCCATTATACCAATTAAGAATAATATAGAACAGGAAAAGTATACTAGATAACGACAAATCGTCAAGCTACAGAATGCCATTAATAGTGCGCCTATTAGCATCAGCACAGCGAAACCAATGGTTATCCCATACACGAGTTGCACTCCCAAATTTATCAAACTCTATTTACTATTAATAGTGTTCAGTAGACCATATAAAGAGTTATCTGCTACTTCCAGAAACGAGGCAAAGTCTTGAACTGATTGCTGCATATTGGACACTCCGTTTTGAAAATTTGTTGTTTCACTGGCAAAGGAATCAGATGAAGTTGATATGGCTGAGAGTGAACTCTGTACAGCACTTACAACACTATAGAGTGTTCCTATATAGCCTCCAGTCGTAGAACTGCCTAAGATAGATGGAAAGATAGAAGTAGTAGTTGATGAGGGAGAGGCAGAATTGAGGGGTGTTGAGTATGAGATAGTGTTCATATTACCGCCAGCGTTCACGTTAGCTGGAATTTTAGCAATATCTGATAAAGCTGTGATGGCCAGATTATAGACATTAGTCATATTAGTCGAAGAGGAATCCAAATTCTGCATCGTAGTATTGATGGATGAAAGGTTGTTGTTAAGATAGCCCAGTTGCAGGTACAATTGGTTAAGGCCCACAAAGAAAGAATTGCCGTTTGTTGTCACATTACCGTTTAAGATGTCATCCAATACAATTGATGTTGCACAGCTCAAGCTAGTTATGCTTGAGCTAATTAAAGATGCTTGAGATAAGCCTGAATAAGAAGTGAAATACCTGCGACACATGCTCCGATGCAAAGAAGCAATGCCAGCACCAAAGTTACTGCTGGCCAGTATAACTCACACTTGGTGTATTGTTAATCCTCATTTTTACGTAACCATTTCAATGGACAGCTGTCAGGACATGTACAGCAGCAAAGCAAAAAAGGCGAAAGTAGCAAAATAGCACCAAATCCTGCGACGAATGGTCCAATAAAGCCAACAAGCTGGGCTATACAAGAGTTGAGAGTCGCTTGAACAGATGCCAAATCTCCAGTCAAGGCTTGTTTGATTAGCGTATTTCTATATTAAAACTGTAGTACCCATTAATAGTCAGCAAACTGTTCATTTGAGATTTATAAAAAGTATTGGCAGATTGCTGAGAACTGTCCACTAAACTATTTCGAGTGAGCCCATTGCAGAAGGTGTCTACCGATGTGGTTCTGATTGAGGAAGTTGTATAGCCGGCGAGCAAACGATTCTCTGAGAGGAAAGAGCTTTATTATGAAGTGTAAATAAAGAGGTAGACTGACAAAAAGATAGAAACAACAAGGATGGCGAATTGTTTTTTTGAAAAATTCATAGAAATAATATATAAAAAGAAATTGCGATCAATAATCATAGCGATACGGATGCATGAAAAAATCTTAGAATATAATGAAAAGAAAGAAGGGTAAATCGATGATTCATTTCATTTCGCATTTTAAATCAAAACCAATATCAATTATTCAAATTAAATTTTAAACATATAATTTCCAAGAAAGAATACTTTTTTGTTTTTTTCGTTTGTTTTTGATAGTAAAGCATGGAATCTAAAGTAAGAAATTAATCTAAAACATTTGATTAATATTTTGACTATTATTTGATATGAATTCAAGTATCGAAAAAGAAGATTTGAATTCATGAAATATCTCAATCGTTTTTAAGATTTAGTATTTATAATCAATTGCTGGCTAATGCGTGATGTGCAAATCTATCCTTATTGAAACCATTATTAATAATACCTTAACTGGGACAGCAGCAACAGCAAGAGCTCGTATAAATTAATCGTTCCGTTATAACTTCACCATCTGGACTTATCCTCTATTTTTAAAGAGAGAAAATTTGTCTGCACGAATCGAAAAGGGAGCCCATCTATCAAATGATTATAGAAGTAATAAGTAGCATGCGCATAAATCTAAAACCTTTATAAATAAGTCTAGCTATTATAATCTCAATATTATAATTTAGAATGTTAGCATAAAAGGTCTTTAGAAAGGGAATATCTTCAAACAATTAAACGAATCATTAGATATCTTAATAATAAATATGGGGTTGGGGTTGGGGTTGGGGTTGGGGTTGGGGTTGGGGTTGGGGTTGGGGTTGGGGTTGGGGTTGGGGTT
>Ga0302188_10000984_pt1 | contig 23233 bp, 16 predicted proteins | sample II_Bog_E2_1_FD_198783 | JGI IMG/M metagenome (GOLD analysis project Ga0302188, IMG submission 198783) | Peat permafrost microbial communities from Stordalen Mire near Abisko, Sweden - II_Bog_E2_1 | ecosystem: Environmental > Terrestrial > Soil > Wetlands > Peat | place: Sweden: Abisko...
AGAGCTTGTTATAGGAGCCTATGATAAAAAACATCCCCATCATAGTCCCGATCAGTCCTCCAATGTACGACAAGAAATCGTCGATCTTTGTGAAGGTCCTGTTGTAATTAGCGACGATGGCTGATTTTGTAAATGCCATATTGAAATAAATTCCATTAGCTACAGGTAAGGCATAATGCTCGAACACGTCCCCAAGAATTAATCCATCTTCTATATACTGATTTGAAAAAGGTAGTAAACTACTGTCAGTGGATATTTCATATGCTTGCACATCAACATTGACTCTGACTGCTAAATTGGTGGTAAATCCAAAATAATTTTTGTCATCAATATAAAAATTTTAGTAAACATTACTAGAGGAAGGATTTAATTATTTATTGACTACAGCAACTGCAATAGTAAAATATCCCAAATAATTTTGTAATGCAGCAACATTAGCATCACTCATACAGTTACTATGCAGACTTGTGTTACATCTCATGACAGTCAGAGAAAATTGTTTAAAGAGTTGAGAGGTCAATTTTCCTTGCAGCTAAAATTGATAATCCATAGAAGGGCATAGCCATTAGGATAGATTATATGTATAAAAGGATTTTCTGATAGATTCATCAAAATTAAAATGATATTAAGTGCAAGGAGTCATGGTGACTACAGTTGAAGAGACAGGATTGTAGATAGGAGTAAAAGATTGCTGAGACAGAATTATATCGAAGACAGTTGTTGTAGGATCGCTGAAATTTACTCCATAAATTTTAATAGCAAACATAAAATCTCCGTCAGGCCCAGCAGTGATGTTGGCAGGACTAGGCTCAATTTAGCTTTGAAAATTGGAAGTTGCAGTCACATTGACCTTGTTGACGACATCCAACCCCGTGGAGGTGAAGAGGATAACAAATACAACGATGATGATAAGGGAGAGGAAGCCGCCAGTGGCAGTGGCGTACTCTGTCTCTCCCTGGAAGCGGAAGAACTGTGTGGCTGGAAAGGAGTCAACCATTCGTAGCAGCTGCCGGATAACCTTCAAGACTTTCATGCACATTTATATTTTAAAATTTTAGGATTTAATTAGATCTGCTTGCTATTAGTAATTGATTTTTCGATGAAAGGAGCTTGATTCTGAACGTTGAATTTTCTTTATCAATAGAATAAGTATAAAATTGCAGCAAAAAAGGATGGCCTTTCTTGTAAGTTTGAGATATTTAACATAAAAATAATAATTTTTACATCTAATCTCAAATCCTTTTTCATAGTAAATATTTTGAGATAGTTATTGTCTTAAAAAGATTTGATATTGAATTTGAATAAGATCAAACAAATAATTTTACCTAAATTTTATTTTATAATGAACAAATCACTACCTCTTTTTGTTATCCTCACTTTCATTCTATAAACCAAACAAATCTACTCGAATCTACCTGCAGAGTTTGATGAATGGAAGACTCAATATCCTTTTATTTTTAAATTTTAGTCGAAGAATTATTTTAAAAAATAATTTTTGAATCAAATATTCGCACAATCAAACAACAAAATGCCAATCCTTAAAATTCTTATAAAAAGGGAGTTAATCAATTCACTTTTTATAAAGAAGGAGAATGCTGTTGATGACACTAAATGGCCAACTTACTTTAGTTGTATGTTTGAAAATTGTGCAGTGATTATTACGTTGCTTTATTGACTGGATTAGTTGACTAATATTGGAAATGCAAAATTATTGGGGAGTCACTTACAGATAAAAATTGCATATTCGACTAGTTCGAGGGAAGACTTGTGGTATTTGCATGTATGGTTTAAATGCTCAAAAATGATTTGATAAGCATAATCAATGCTTATGACAATAAAAATTATGCAAATAGGAAATGGTTATAATCACGATAAGTCTATTGTATTATTAAATATTTTCAAAGATAGATCTATTGTAATTATCTTAAAAATTAAAAATTTAATATCTTTCAGTCATTTTGGTCATTATGATCAGTTTTTCAAATTTCAAATTCATAAAACAGATCAGAAAATAAATATGTGTTTATATTCCAGAAAACAAGGAAGTGATTGTTAGCATGAATATTATGAAAATCATCCCTTTAATCCTGTTGTTGTTGAATTTATTAACCAATCCATTGAGTAAGTTCTTTTCTCAAGTTTTATCTTTTTTGCTACGTCAGGCCGAGGAGTTTCAGGAACAAAAAATCCTTTTAGGTCATCTGCATCAGTTTGATTTTTGGTGTAATTTCTTTCAATTTTTCTGTTGGAATCAAAGAAAATGGTCTGATCATACATTAAGGAAGATGAAGAAGTGATATTCTCCAGAAATAAATCAGAAGTTGGATTATTTTTGGGCATAAATTTTTTAGTTTCTCCATAGTAAAGCGTTCTTTACAAAGGTCTCTTTTGCTTTTTAATCTTTTTAAAAGGTGGGGTTCTTTTTGATGGTGATTTGCTATTATTCAACCTCTTCAAGTCTTCAGTTTTTTCTGTTCTTGGAGTATTTTTGGATAATGTCTTTTGTTTGATAGGGGTAACATTATTTATTTCTGATGCTACCTTAAATATTCTTTTCTTTTTCTTTCTAAACATTTCTAAATCGCTAAATTTTTTATGATTAACTTCTTCCTTTATTTTTTATGATTAATTTTCAGAATCATTTGAAGAAACATCAATCTTTTTGGTTGATATTGAAATTTCCACTTTTTTCAAAGTGTTGGAGACTTCTGGTTTTTTGATTCCAATGAGTTTATTAATATTTTTTTCCATGGGACCATTAAATAAGCATTAATCTTTTAGTTTTTCTAGGAAAAGGATAAATGAATTATTTTTAATATTTTTTAGATTGGCCAGCATGGTGAGATATTTCTCGAACCAATTAGGCAAATGAATATCGGGAAAGCTCATCAATTCTATTTTAAGGGCTGGATATATATAGCTGATCTACGATATATTCTTTAAAATAGTATTATTTAAATATTATGATTAGCAGCACACCAAATATGAGGAGATAAGTCTCAATAAAATTTGAACCATCTGGTTGAAGGCCTAAGATAAAACACAAGATACATATTTTATTGAACCCTTCATCAAAGAAACTATCTCGCAGTCAGAAGCACATTTTGGGAGCTGCACATTTTTGAGACTTTCGTATTAGATCCACAAGTGACGGTGAATCAGCTGTTGAAGCCAAGTGGTATCCTGAGTGTGAGTGTTTGCTTTTGCTAACAATAGAAGATCGAAGGTAAGGTTAAAAATATTGAATTAGCTAGTCAAATCTAGAAATTAGTTCTTGTCTATGGAAGTTTTAAGTGTTTCTAGATAGTACTACGGCCAGTGTTGAATCAGGAATTATTGGATATGGGACATTTAATTTAATGTGGAATTATTTAAATCGTTGAATTTGGCACATTTTTGATCAACACGCTAGATATACACTCTTGATGAGTCTAATTGATAATACTTATTAAATAGCATGATTTTCTTCAATTTGTCCTACTTTTAGTTGCATGTATAAAAAATTAATTGAATGATCAATCTTTTTAAATTTCAAATTTCAAATACACGAGTTAGCAAATCGTAAAATGCAAAGTATTCAGGCAGTCAGGTCAATAATTATGCTCAATGATTCAAATAGTAATACAGAATTCATAGGATCATTCTCTTTTTAACCTTTTTAAGTTTTACATCAGCTACTCTTCTTTTCTTTGTTTTTACACCAGAATTTGCTTTAGTATAAGAGCCAAACCAATTATCACAGAGATAAAGCTCATCCATAAAGCGCTAATAAAACTAAGAAGGAGGGCTATCCAAAAATAATAGTCAACAAGGAGCCGATGTGCATGGCTTCTCCATTCCTAAAATACTAACCTTGCTTAAACAAACTCCATTTATTCATATCCTTTATTGGTAAGTTCAAGTTAAACTTCCAAAAAATAGAGTTCATTGATTTCCATATCATTAATAATGTGTATATCCTGGTAAGCTCTGTATTTTTGGCATACATATCTGTTTCGCAATGATTGGCTAGAAGAGAAAATCTAGTCAGTTTAATTGGAATTTACAACTTTTGGGGTCATTCTAAAATTTTGACGAGGCATTTTTAGGAGACATACCGACACATAGCGAATTTAGACAGATTGTAACCCTATTATTGTTACATCAAAAGGACGGTGCATTTATGGTAAAGATTGATACTTAAAATTGCAAAACTATTCTTGATCAATTGTATGGCCTGTGTAGGTGAAAGATTAGCTACTACAAAGTTGACTCTTTAGCTATTGATTCTCATAGACTGCAACCAGCTTATAGTCATCTTGCTTTGAACTTTGAAATTCAGGGTAATCAATGACTTTATATTGATCAGGCTGAAAGAGGAAAAAAAAGGTTGCTATAAAAAGAAGGGTGATAAAAAAGATAGTCATGGCTGTGCATAGTACTATGATGAGCCAATATCCTTTTTCCTTAATCCATTATATTTTGTTGTAAATCATCTACCTTCCAAGCCAATCCATCAACTTTTATGATGATACGATATTAATATTAGGCGTAAAAGTATTATTTATTTTTGGCAAATATTAGCTAAATACCTCAAATAAAAGTCATTAATGTATATATAACTCAAGTGTTAACCTCATCAAAAAGGTGATTGAAACCATAAAATATTGAATAATGTACTTTTTAATATGAAGATCAACATCTTAAAGAAATAAAGCCCTAATAGTTTTGCTTAAGATAAAATAATAAAAGGAGCCATTAACTTTTAAATTGTTGAAAGAAATAATTATAAGCAATTTTAAAAATACTTTTCGGAAATCCCTATTTTTGATAGCAAGTTAGCTTAAATTTAAATGAGGAAGTAAAAGATAAGCTCTTTATAAAACAGTTCATAAAAACACATTGCTAAATAGAAAAGCCAATTTTGCTATTTCATCAATTTAAAACCCATCTATAAAACACCCCTAAATAGATATGATTTCAATAGCTATAACGGCAACATTAACAATTCTGAAAACACCTAATATTTCAACTATGGTTTTGACTCTCAAACCATGACCATCTATAATAAATTCATGAACAAATGTGTCGACAGAGAAAATAATAGGAAAGAACCTTTATCATATGATCCTTCTTCTTGGAACCTTCTAAAATTAAATGATTCCATACCAACAGATTTAGGTGGGTTTGGCCCGATATTAGATACGAAAGGAATTTAATTTGATTTAGGTCGATATTTTGATGAAGACTTAATGATGAAGGAACTTGTTTATAGATGCCTACAATCAACAACTTAGCATCAGAGATTTGGCTGTCTAAAATAAAATTATGGAATGATTGAATTCATCCATTCAATGTATCTATAATGCCACTATTAGCAAAATAATTTAGCTGGCTTTATTGGCAAGCTAGAGAAATATTTTGATGAAAAGTATAATGATATGATTTGTGAAGAGAAAGGAAAGATATTTGGCGAAGCCAATAAAATTTAAAAATCTTAAATACAAAGTAATAAAGAGGAATAGAATATTTATGATTTCATATTCAAAAAGATAAGTAATGCTAACTAATAATAGGAAATATATTAACACAAAGAAGCCTCTTCAACAAATGACATTCATCAAAAATATTAACATTAACACCAAAATTAGCATTTGATAGATTGTTCAAGTTCAAACTCAGAATCAGATTAAAATAAAAAATAAAAAAAATAAAAGAAAGGGCATAGAAATCGGAAGAGTGAAAAAAGAAGTGATTCGCATAGTGGAGACTCTGACAGATAAAAAGAAAGAAAGCATAGGCATAAGCATTCTTCTAAGAATAAAAAAATGAAAAAACATAAACATCATCACAAAGCAAATAAGAAAGAGGAACACAAATAAAAGAAACATAGAAGATGAGGCTTTGATTATTATACATTTATTGATCAATTCTCTTATTTATAAACATCAATCTAATTTCAACTAAACTTTGTTACTGTCTTCATAATTTATGATAAATCACATCTATATTTTATTGGACCATTCGGGTAAATATGTATTAATATAATTTCACTTAAAATTATCATAATCAGGGATAGTTATTTTAGACTAAACTGTTTTAGAAGTTGGTCTTGGATACTAAACTTTTAGATGTAAAATTCCGATCGAAAATAAATATTTTCACCAGTTATGTTATGTTATTATAAGAATATAAATACAATTATCGACAACATTTTTAGGCATATGTCAAAGAAACAAAATACATAACCAAGCTGCTCTAATTTTTATGAACTCTCAAATGCCGTTTGCAGAGAACCTTAGCTGATGGGGCTTGATATCAAACCTTTAAATCTAAAAAAGTCAATATTCTTTCCCACCTTAGGTATAATCAAATCCTATACTTTTCGAAAGTATCTTGTAGGAGTTCAAGTTCCCCTTGTTGACATCATCCATTCTAATCCTCGATGGTTATTACTCCAATCTGAAAATGTAAGCGCAGATTTCTTTTAAAAACTAAACTCAGCAAAACTGGGAAATCCTTATGATCAGCTTCATAAAGTATTAAAAAGTTTTACTTTTTTATTAAAAGTGTATGGCTACTTTAGGGTGAGTGCGCAAATGATCTTCACAAATAAAAACAATGTTAAGGTTTGGATTCATGCAGATGTTTTTTCTGACTAACGCATGATACCTTTAGATAATGGAAGTCAAGGGGAAAAATAATTTGTCGAGTCCTTTTTTACAATGGTTTAGAAATATGTGTAGGACTGGGACATTGTCAAAAATATAGAAACTATTGCGCAAAGTCTAAAACTCCTCAAATCTAGAGGCAGACTCATAAAAAGTAGCAAAACTGTTGCAAGTTCTTGTAAAATATCTTTCAATAAATACAACAAATCAATTTTATCTTGTGAAACTGGCTAAATGGGATTGTTTCATAGTAATAAATTTATTTGTAACTCCTATCAAGAAATTGAATCATATTCAAGAGCTAATGAGTTCAAACCGCAATTAAGCTGCATCACAGACAAAGGAGATCATAGCAGAAAACAGCAAAGTTATCTATTGAATAATGGAATGAATGATTCTAAAGATTTAAATGCATCCATTTTGGCCTATAAATCCTTGAGAAATAGCAATTAATTCAGGAGAACAAATAAAAAATTTGCACTTACTTCAACATCCAGCACTATTGATAAGTTTAGCTAAAAATGGAGATCAACAGCAGGAAAGAAGATCAAAAAATAAGATAAGGTATAGCCAAAGGAGATCTAAATTACTGTTCCTTCGCCCAGTATCTAAACTAATGCAATTTAAAATTAGTTATAGGGACTATTTGAAGAGGAAAATAAAGAATTTCAGTTAGGTTTAGAGGCCAATACTGAGTCATTATAAAAAATTGTTTAATAAATGTAATAAGTTCTCATCTGGTGATATTCTATCTATCTTTTAATAATTACAATCATTTTAGAAAATTTCTTAGGTTTATGTCATTTTAAACTTCAGCTATTTTTACAAATAGCCTTTGAATCTTTGCCCATATTTGAATTCATTAATCAATTTATAAAATAAAAAAATAAATTTATTAGTTCCAATGATAGGAGATAATTTAGCAATAAAAAATACAAAGGCAGAAATTCACTCAGCTTATAAGCTTAATCCAAATTAGAGAAGTCACTCTTTACGATCAACTAAAATGTCTTCAAAAAAGCAAACTAAGATTATCACAAACGAAAAGATAATGACTCAAATGGCTAACTGCAAATACAAAAGTGGATATAGACATACAAGTCCATGTAAATCTAATGCTCCTCTAAGAGCAAGTAAGCTTTCTTATAAATCGAAAGGATAAAGGACAGAAGATAAGACAATAAGAAAAACACCAAATCGTAAATAAAAAGCTATGATGATGAACTCTCTCAATATAACTCATCTTACTCCTTACATTGAGGAATTCACAAGAAGCAATAGTCAGCAACTCACAACCAGCCATATAAACCATTAGCGCTCATTTAATTTTGGTTCCTCTTTAATGGAAACGTTCGTTAAGACAAATAAAGTCCTTGAGGAATATCAAAAGGCTTGCAACTTATTAAAAAGACAAAATAAATAAATGAAAAGACAATTTATAGTGGCTAAAAATCAAATTTTAGAATTAAAAAAGCACTCAAGTTTAAAAAAATCAAAGGAATTATGAATCCTTATGATGAACAATACATTATATTTTTCCTAATTTCGTAATGTCCTCTCTTTTTAGCATAAAAACTATCAAAACTATAATAATTTTATGATTTATAGGAATAAAAGCCATTCTATAATAATATTTGAAATTTATAATCAATGAAGTGCTGTTTTGGGGGAAACAAAAGTCCAAGAGCAGAATCTAGCAATCATAGTTCACAAAGAAATGGATCTTTTTTTAATTAGAACTAAAAGATACGAAAATCTAGCAAATATAGTAGTCGTAATCCTCGGGAAGCTGATTACGCAGTGTAGAGTAGCAAAGTGAAGATATCTCAGTTGAAATAAAGCATTAAACTATTAAAGTTATCTTATATTAATGCAGCTTTAAGATAGATGACGACAAAGGAATCACTTTCACACCAACTATTAATACTTTTCGCTACGATTCCTTACTTTCACATGGTATGTATAATGCTAACATTAACAGCAAAGGATAATGATTTTAAATGCTTTAAATTTTGACTATTTTAATATTTGAACTCATCACTAAAAGGGAAGAAAGTCATTTAATTTTGATAAATTATAAATAACAAATTGTTGAGATTAGATTTCGTTTATTATTAAAGTTTATTATTTCTTAATCAATTGAAATGCTGAAAATTATTGTGATATCATCAACTATCACGATTATTGGTTCAATGCTTTCCTACATAAAACTTCCCATTATGCTTATCTTTCCGCTCTCAAAACCTCAAGTTCATTCTTTCTATTCGAAAGTAGGCTCTTTATTATCATATTTTAGTTTTTTGATGTCTCAACTGTGTTCCGAGAAATATCATTTATTTTTTGAGGCGATGCAGATGATTTCTCAAATTTGGAGTCCGATTACAATAGCCTGTCAACTTTAAGATGTAACTTTTAAAGTTATAAGCGGGCATGAGGGTAGCTATAAGATTTGGGACTAATGGTATTTGCTATTCTACTAGCTTCTCTTGAAATATCGTTGACTTGAAATTAATAGTCTCTTGCCCAAATTTCCTTCAAAGTTTGTTTGATTAAAAAACTACGTTCTACAATTTCTTCCTTGGCAATAACTCTTTGTTCCCTTTGGATCTGCTTAATTTTATTTAAATAAATCTCCATCTCCTCTTTTTTAACATCCATTTTAGAGTTAATTTAAAGAAGTTCTCCTGAGACTTGACTTTATGCATGTTCTAGAAAATAGCTGATTTATCTCTATTCACTATCTTGACTCCAACTGGCGATGATATTTATCAGTTCATTTTTGACTGACTGCCACTGACTCCGGATTCCATCTACGATAAAATCGATGATCTATCTTCTCTTTTGGCAAACAGTTTGCTATTAATATTCCAATAAATCATGCATTTTTGTTAGGAAAATGGTCGTTTTGGCTGCCACTTATTCATTATAATAATCATCGCTGATCTTTCTGACGCTGATGTCATGTTGTATATTAATCTCATGAACAGAGTCAGACCATATCTAATTCTGTCTCATCATCGATCGCCGTGGACTAATTCCACTCTCAGTCTGTGGTCTGTATTTAAAATTGATGAGTTGTGCCTCAATAGCAATTTTTTCCTATGGTTCGGGGAGTTCCTATTTTAATGTAAATGATACTGCACTTTCCATTTGTAAATTGAACCTGCTTTTAGACTATAGGTTTTTATAGGTGGTGTAATTATTGGTATCTTGGCTCAAAATTGATTGCAGTTTAATCATAATAAAATTTAATTAGATGGATAGTATTGGCAATAGAAAATAGTAATAATAATAACTACTGAGAAATGACAATGACAATATGCAATTTATAAAGATAAAGGTAAGATGGATATTAATTATGCATTATTACCTTCCTTTTTGCATTCTTACCAAGATAAGTTAATATTTATATTAATACTATGATATTACCCTTCATAATCTTATATAATTAAAAGAGATGAGAGCAAAATATCAAGAAGATTCAGAAAGTTAAAATAGTGATTAACATTAAAAAAGACCCAGAAGACAAACCAAAAATTAACAAATTTATGGTGATTTTTATGAAGCATATGAGCCTGAGCCCCAAAAAGATATTTACACTCGACTCAATGCTTATTAACAGTTCAAGCCTGGAGCAACAATTGAGACATATTCCTCGGAAGTGGAAGTGGACTTGCCAAAGACCAAGCCCAAATTTACCTTACCTAAAGAAGACAAAGAAGAAGATGATCGTCCAATGTTAGGAAAATTTAGTTTGAACTCGTTTTTGAATCAGCTCAATGGAGATGAATTGGATCAAATTAACGAATCATAAAACGAAGACTCATCTCAAAATAAACCCGAAGGGCTAAATGAACGTATCTTAGCTCACATGCAGTTAGTAAAAGCTGGGCAGGAGATTGAGCAAGCATCAGATAAAATTGAAGATATGAATTTTTCGCAGTACATGCGTGAAGTCAAACATGGAAAATCAAAAGTATAGCCCAGATATAAGACACCAGAAGAAAAATAACTTGCAAAAGAGTTTCATGAAGGGTATGGAGTCGGCTTTAAAATGATGGAAAAAATGGGGTTTAAGGTTACTCAAGGACTCGGAAAAGAGTTATCAGGAATCCATCGACCTGTTGAAGCAGTATTCAAAACTGCTTTTACTCTTAAGGACTAGCCAGAGCGACATAAACCTGAAGATGAGGCTGAAAATAGCTAAGAAAGCGCAATCACTGAGGAATAGATATCAATTCCAGAGAAGCTATTTCAATTTCGTTCACGGAGTCCACATATCAATAATTTTCTGCTTGACCTTAAGAATTCTTACGAAAAATTGCAGTCTCAGATTTACTTTTACTCTCGTGAAATAGAGTCCTTTTAGAAAGAAGAGGAACTAAATGCCAGTTTAAAATGCCAAAAAGAAAATGAAATCTCTTAGTTGAGCAGTTAAATTGCCAAATTGTCAGAAGTACAAAATAATATTTATGACTGTGAGATTTACCCTCACTTAGGATCGCATTACAAATTGGATGCACTCTATGTTAAAGAATTATATTAAAAGTTATCGGGACAAGAACTTTAGTGGCTTTGTCTCAACTCGGAATATGAACTTCGGAAGCTAACATCCTCACTAACCAAATTTTATCTTGCTAAAACAAAATAAACTGTTCGGGAATATCATAAATCTACCAGTATTGAGTAAAGAATCAATAAAAATATCACAAGTAAGAAAAGACAGGAGAAATAGGTAATCGATTTGGACAAAGAAGAAGAATAATCCGATCTTATAACATTGAGCCCTGAAGATGACCAAAAAATCGCAAAATTTATAAATCTTCTGCTGAGCCGCACAATAATGCCTCAAATTGAGGCAACTCTTTCTAAGGTCAGCAGTATCGATAAAGTTAACAATTTGCGAATCATCTAATTGATCGAAATTGTTAAAAAATTTGATAGCAGCGGCCTTCTTCTAAAAGGATTGATTAAGGATCGTCTGGAACCTCTTTGTTCCGAGTACCTCCGAACAGTGAGACTATAGGATCTATAATAAGAAGGAATTAAAAAATTGCCTCATCTAATTCTCTTTCCCTGGCTAACAATTATGCCTCCCACTGAACTTCATCTTATGAATTTTTTTCAGAGATTAGCTGGAAAGACCTGGGATATTGAAAGCAGCAACCTTTATAATGTTATTTCCCCACTTCTCAAATTTTCAGCTCCAAGAGAAATCCATTTTTTTACAAATCTCTACTTGGCTCCTCGTCTGCTACACGAACTATAGAAATTTAGTATTAGCTAGGCAAATGTAGCTTTACTCAATGGATTCACTAAATATAGTTAATTTTTATGCCAATAGACAAAGCATGATATCTTATAAAATACTGTGGCCGTTTAAATTAGATCGGCATATTTTAAGTATAAATCAGAAATGAGCGGACGTGACTTAGAAAAATGGCTGTCTAGATGGCGCAAATTTACTGATCGTATCCTACCAGGCTTTCTGGATGGTCAATTCGAATAAATTTCGATTGGTTTAAAATGATTATTGAATGATTTTGTAAATAGTGCTTATAAACTGTGTATTAAAGTCTTTGTAAATAGATTGACAGTATGGCAGCCGAAAATAACAAAGACAAGCATAAAATAAGGAGCATGAGTCAATATTTAAACTTTAAATTTGGGAAAGGTATATTGATAAATGAAGTCTATTGATATGATTAATTGATAAATTGATAAGAATTGATGAATATTAAAAGATAATAAAATATTAATTGAATGCTGAATAGGTATCAAACATAAAGAAAGAGACGATCATTCCAGTCGAGCCCACCTCAATTCTTATTGCATTTTTTAATTGCTTACTCATATTTTTTACGATACATCAGATTTTATTTCTCAAGATTTTCACATCGTCTACGATATTGTTATAGTATCAAAGATGAGCGCTACAACAATTTTGTAAGCAAATCTTTAGGTTTTTATATTTAGCTGAACAAAAAACCAACTTCATTTTTAGAACACATAGTAGAGGCTAAAGTAGACTTTTTGTTTAGATGCCTCACTCTTGGAGAAGGAACATCGCATGTATAATTAATGTTAGAGTTAAAAGAGCTATGTCCACGACTGTCCTATTTCTCAATGTTTGAGTCAGATTGTTCTCTTTTCCTTTGTTTCACCCTTTTATCAATAGGAAGGTAGAAGCTTTATGTCAGGTTCTTTTAACTTAATCTCTTTTTTGAGAATTATTTATACCTCGAGCCACTCCGGATATGGTTTTCCTTGCTTTTCGATTCTTGGTGGTTTTGCTTGGTAAGAGATGATAGGAATTGTTAACTTCTCTTTGGGTAGGTGTCTTTACAATGAGTAACTCCTTCAAGATAGGTCTGCGTTAATTTTTGAATTATTTTTTTACCTTCTAAAGTTTTATTAAGTGCACTCATTAACGATAAAATGTTATAACTTCCAGACTATCAACAAATATTTAAGGATCGGATGAGGGCTAGCTATTGATTGCTCATCTAAAAGCAATTATTTGACGAAAAAATAATGAGGGACTGTTCAACTAACAAATCTCTAAATACATTGATTTAATTATTAACTCGTTAGAGCTTTGAATATATTTTCAATTTACTCCTATATGAAGATCTTGAAGCTCTTTATTGTCAATAAGATTTGGCTTGGCTTTACTTGAACAATATTAAACTAACTCCAAAACATGATAGACAAATTGATAAAAAACAAAATATGAATTGATGAAACTTCTGGTCTAAACCAAACTTTAACGTGACTTACTTTATATATTTCGCAGCTTATCAATATTTAAACATCTTGATTATTTAGAATGAAGAGATAAAGGCTACCTACAAAAATAAATAACTCTGTTCATACCTAAGGCGCCCCTGATGATGCTTTTCATGATATCAGCGAAGTTTATGCGCTTAATGGCTCACTCTCTATCAACCCTTATTATGATTAACGCAAAAAGAACTGCTTGAGATGTGTTAGGGAACATGTAAGAGCAAATTATAGTACTTATTTCATTGCAGCTATTCTTATGATCACTGTTGTTCTGTTGGTTTAGCTGCTCACTAATTATCTTTACATTCGAGAGCACAGTTCTTACTTTGAGCGTAACATTGAAAAACTTGATGCATAGATCACTTTTGATGAATCAAAACAGACAAAACGTCCTTAATTCTTCTAAAAAATGGAAGTTTAACTCCCTAAAAATGAAAAGTTAAGTAAATCAATCTACTCAAGAAAGGAATCAACAAAATATATTCCCAAATTTAACTAAATTTAGTAAGTAGCATAGTTTCCATAAAAATCCATGTAAACTATTAACAAACCAAGTCAGATGAGTGAAGATCAAACCCCTTTTGATTTAGAAAATCCTAAACAGTAAAATCAAGAGGTCTAAGATTATGAATACCTCAGAAGCAGCTCATAATTTAAACATATAGAATCAAATACGCCACCTTTTGAAAGGAATTCTAATAAGGCTAAAGGGGTGATCTCCAATTCCAATTTGCAGCAAATAGAATAAGCATAATAATCATCAATTTCTAAGAAATAACAACAACTCCAGATAAATTTTGTCAATATTCATACACCATTTCGAATTGAAGACCAAGTGATTCAACAGTTAAATTAATCAATTTTATTGCCAAAATCACCAACCAAAATTTATACTGAATTTAATACAGATCCTTCGATTCATTCAAATATAATTGCTTCAAGCAAACCTGTTTTTTATATTAGCAATTTTACCGGAATAAATATTGCTCAAAAAGTTCAATCGGTAAATTGGCTGTAGCTGAACAGTTTGGACATATAAAGTACAAATTAACTTGCAGAATAAGAGCGAAATTACTACGAAGAAAAGTATCATGTAGGCAAATATTCATAATTACCTTTCTGCATTGTGGTTCCAAGTTACAACAACGTCGCTAATGGACGTCATTTCAAGAATATTCGATCAGTTGTAATGCAAGAATACATCAATTATCATCTCGTTTTTATAGATGACTCTTCCACTGATGGTACTGGATTTTAGGTATCTGAATTTATGAAGCAACAAACAAAACTTAAAGAGAACCAATGGATAGTAATACGAAATACAAAGCAACTGCATGCTTTGCCCAATTTAATCATGGCAGCTTCCAATTATTGCCAAGCTGAAGACATATTCTTGATTGTTGATGGTGATGATGAACTTATTGGAAGGCAAGTATTAAAATTTTACAATTCGATATTTCAAGATCAAGGCGTATGGTTTGTGTATTCCAATTTTTTAAGTCCTAAAGGCTAGATTGGCTATTCTCGACCCTTTCCAGAAGAAATTATTCACGACAATCAATATAGAATTTATCCTTTTGTCACCAGTCACCTTCGAGCTTTTTATACTCAACTTTTTAGAAATATTAAAGATAAAGATTTAAAGGATATAGATGGAAATTACTTCAAAGCAGCTAATGATGTGGCCATTTGCCTGCCAATATTGGAGCAGGCTCAAGATAGAGTGGCTTATATTCCTTAACTGACTTACCTCTATAACATTGACACTGGAATGAACAATCATATTGTCAGATTAAAAGAGCAGAAGGAGAATGACTTTTTACTTCGAGATAGGTCACCTTATTCACGCATTGCAACCCTATACGATAAGCAGTGATGCACTTTTAATTTATATATTATCATTTAAACAAAGCATGTAAAATGGAGCTATTATAACCTTAATTCTCATAATTTGTGAAGCAAAAATTCTTAGCTGTCTTTGTAGCTTAGTTGGCATAGATCCATTGACAAGAGAACACAATGTCGTTGGTTCAATTTCGCGTGAAGGCACTTTTTAATTTTATTTTTCGAAACAAACGTTTTTTATAACATTCGATTAAATTTAGCTTTAGGATGCTAGTTCTCGCTCTTGTATTCTTTCTCACTCGTTTCTGAATTTTTTTATAATTTAAAATGTTCAATAAAAAAGATAACATTAGAATTCACTTTTATCCTGTGACGATGATGATTTATTTGTTATTCTCATAATTCTATTTCAATATCAGTCATTTTAATTCATTCAAAGAGTTAACCATCTCAGGATTTTTAAACAATAAAATTTAGCAGTTTGGCTTTTGTTATAGTTAATACTCATTACTGACGCAGCGCCCCTAAGCGCTAGAATTGATCTTTCCGACCCAGCTAATTGGATATCTCTCCGATGGTAAATTTGAAACCAAGCACTTTAATATTACAAGCTGATGAAAAATGTTCCTTTGAAGATTGATAAAATGATGTAAAAGACATAAAGCATTGATAAATTATCATTGACAAATATGTCCCAATTAGATAGAAGGTCTTTCTCGTGAAAGAAACATAATATTTTAACCATGAAGTATCGCGGGACGTAAGGAACGAAAATTTATTTTCTTTGATTTAAATTCATCGAGCGAAGTAATTGTCTCTATATTAACCGACCTGACTGGAAGTACTTTAACTCCCATAGTCGTTGTTTGGCCATCTAAAATTGTAATTGAATAGTTTGCGGAAGTTGAAGACATTTTTGGTTAAAACGGCAATTCAATTAATAAATTATAATGACTGGTCAGCGGGGCAGCAGTAAAATAATTGTAATGGAATGTGGATATTTTGGTGATGAATTACAGTTTATCTTGTTGGTTTTTTACGATTTTAAAGTTTGTTATAAGTTTGATCCGCTGGCGCTGTACTGGAGTTTCATCTGTTTATAATTATTCAGATTAAAGATCAATAAAATATCGATAATAATAAAAAATATACTTTCGTCCTTTATTCTGCCTTCATTCTTATTGAAAAGGCCATCCATTATCTTTAAACCTTAGTATTTTCATATTTAGTTCTAATTATAAAAGACAATAAAGTCAGTAATACATGAATTAATATTTAGTCGCTGTCATGATTTGTTGTGATTCAGTAAACTTTCTTTTCATGACTATTTTTCATTATCTTTATTCGTTTTGTCAATTTTATTTGAGTGCTTTATTAGATATGTTTCTTGAACAGACTTTACTTTGATTAATCTAACTATTGTCAAATCCAAATATAGGTTTACTATTTGTATAAACAGCAAGCTCAGATAGTTCGTACTTTTATTAATTTTATTTATCTTAGCCATTTTAAAGAGTCAATTAATATTTCTTATATTGTAAGCAGTTAGGAATTATTTTTATTCCTATCTAGCTGTCAGAGGTGACTTCTAATCAAGTCATTAAAGTATTAAGGAGTTCATTGATAATTCAGTAAATCATTGTTTCAAATTCGTGTCTTATAATTTCTCCTCACAAGTTTTAAAAAATCTAAAAATACGGTTAATTTTGTAGTTATTTGAAGAGGTGTAATTAATATTTGATAAATTGAATTGTTTATGACTACGTTCAGTCTCTAATTTATATTTTTGGCCAATTGTAATTTTATTTCCTTTTTAATTTCTCAATCCTTTTAATTTTTTTCAGTAATAAACAATAAATCAATATAAAGAGTACATGATAAAAATATATATCAAGTTAATGACTATAAAATTTTTTTGCTATAAATTCTTCCAGGGATAAGTTTTCCCTCCCAAAAATTTGCTTATCTTATAATAGGAATCGGCTCATAATTTTCCTTGAGTTTAGTCTCATCTCTTTCTCTAAAATTCATATAGGGAGAATGAAAATCGGAAGTTGCTGTTTGAAGATAGATTTTATCAGATCTTATCTCACTTTTTAATTTAGTGGATTGTTTACAATCCAAAACTTCTTTCAGTTGCCTTTGATTATATTTTTTCATGCCAGTATTTTTGGTGACTCTACCAGTAATTTTTTATGAGGGATAGGACTCTTAATGAATAAGTATGGCAGTAGGACTGACTCTCCTTGGATGTGCGGTAATATGGCCAGATTATACAGAAAAAACATTAAATTCTATTTTGTGATTAAGAGAGTTCGAACGTATTTGAGTGGCACTGGTGGAATATTTATTCCTACTGAGGCGACTCATACGATTAGAAATGTTTTCATAGGAAGGCGTAAAGGTTTCAAATCTGCTTATGGACTGGGCTTTATTTGACATTTTATAGAAATTATTATGTTCTGCGATTCAATCAAATGATAAGCAGCAACTAATTTAATAATTAAACTTCGTATCAATAATAATGATATCTGCTTGATTTTCAAGAAGTTAAATGAATCTATGAATATTAATTGCGAGCCTATATAAATGATAGTTATAAACAGAAGATGAAACAATAACAATAAGACGATAATTATCTTACAAATGACGAGGCGTTGTCCAAACTCAAGTAAATTTATATGCATTTAGTGATTGCTATTCCAAAATGGAGCATAGTTAAATCATTCCTCAAGAACTCTTTCGAGAATATATCGCGTTATACATCTAAAAGCAGTCTTTAAGTTAGGATTTTTTCATGTTATAATCTTACAATTTAGAGCCCTATGCGAACATGGAGTAATCCAGCGTTTGTTTGGATCATCTGGAAAACACCTCCCTTCAATATAAATATTAGAGATGTTCAATTTACTTCTTGCAAATACCAGTCAGCTGAGTATTTTAGTATACTTATTTTCTCAGCCTTCTGTTCACGAATATCTATTTTAAAAGTTTAACATATTTAAAGAAAACGGTGAGGCAGTTTAGTACTATATTCAATTACTCAAAACGATCATAATGAAGATTTCAATCCACAAGAATAATTCTCTAATTAAATTGTTTTGCAACAATAGATATCCTTCATTTCCTCTGTTAACAATGGTAACTTTGCTGGGCACCAGTCTTAACAGGTAAGTTTTGGTCAAAATTACAGCTCATCAATGCGTGCTACTTCTCATTGCTCTGATCAACTAAAAATAAATTGGAAGAGGTTATTTAAATGACCTGCAAATGATAGTTTTCTACTTTTAACTTACCAATGATCTTGTGGAGAAATAAAAAACTGACCAGGAAGGGCTCCTAAAATATTTAGTCGATTTGATATATGCCTTGAGAAATAATGTGATTTCTCTTTCTTTTCTGCTTAATACTCTCACCAATGTGCTTATTGCCCGCCATGTCAATAATATCACAAAAATAATTATCTTTTTCAGTCAGCTCAGTCAACAAATGAGAGAATATGAACATTTCCCATAATTATTATCTCAATCAATTATGGGCACTTTCTCGAGAATCGTAAATAAGATATATTTTGATCATTTCATCAATAGTACATATATGACAACTTTAAAAATCATTCCTAAATTGCAAGCCAACGCTCAACCTAATCTCCTGAAATTCTTTTAAGACAGAGGTAAAAATATTAGTGTTTATCTTCTTTAATACGACAAAAAGCGTTAAAATTCTAATGAGAAAATTTTCGCCTTTGAAGGATGGAAACATTTTAACGATTCCAGTCAGTAGGTCATAAATATTAAGGAAAATAAGCAAAAAGAAAAAAGTGGATTTTTTGGATTTTTTGCCAACAAAATTGATCCTAACGAAAAATATATAAAAGCTGTTATGACCATTGCTGGTCTCAATTTTGATCGATTAAAATTGCCTTTATTCAAGCTATCAGTTTGTTTGAACTATCAGACTGCCCTCTACATTTTGGAATAAGTGCTATCTAAACAAAATCAAGACTTAAGTGGTAACCCTATTAATTCTAATAAATCTTAGTCTCAAATATATGAAATTCATTTTAACGAATATCGTGGAAAATTTAATTTTAGTTGTGATATGATTGAGCAACTGATGAGAATAATTAGCATTCTCACAGAAAAATAAATCAATTTTTGTTAGAAAGAGGAAAACATTAGGGTTGATGACAAAGGATTTTAATTCTAGCACTATTTTATCAGGCAATTGCGATTCTATTTTATTCACAGCCTAAGTGACCATGTTTTAAATGCTGAATGCGAGGATGAAATATCATTAATCTCCCGATGTAGCAAGTTATTCACTCAACTACGCATAAACGATCATTTGGAAAGAAAATGCAAACAGAAATTACTCTTTAAAATATAAAAATTGCAATAATAAATTCACGAACTGATTTTTCAAAATGATTTCAAGTATCTTATAGAATACGTTCTGGATAAAAAATATAAAAAATATATTGAATTAAACAATTCAAAGGAAGAGAGCCAGTTAATTACAAAATAAGACATTCTTCAAAATAAAATTTAAAGGAAAATATTTAAATTTTAGCTATTAAGAAAATTGGTTGACTCATCTCTCCCATCCATCAGTGATCACATCTAAGACAAATGGAAAGAAATTATTAAAAAGTCATAAGGCAATGATAAATATAGAATTCAATGGAAAGATAAATTTGGAAATGACATTTTAATTTATCCAAACTAAAATCAAGGGTTTAAAGTAAAACAAGTTATACATTAAGAGGCAGTTATAGATTTTGCTTTAGACGAGATTGATTATCATCTTGACGAAAATGGAGATTATTGCATATTCTTTGCTCCCTACAATAACTATATCAAAATGAAAAGCAAGTAAGATTCAGTCACTCTATGTAATGAAATCAGTAGGCTTCAGTCGTTTCGATAGGAAATTATAACTAAGGCAGTTTTACAGTATTTTTAATTCGTTCATAGCTCTTTATGTCGAAAAATATATAAAGAAAAAACTAGATCGTCAGGAAAATGATTTTATTACTTGGTTTTGTCTTTATGTTTTGTTGATTAGTATTTATGATCTACGCTTTTCTAAAAAATACTCGTAAACATCTTCTTGTTTGTAAATGCTATATTTTGAAATATTCCTGTAAAACTATCCTAAAAAGTTTATTGATTTCTGCATAATTATGATGGCTAGCCATATATATTTTTTAATATTCTCTTCATATTGTTTTCTTATTTGATTTATACTCATTCTCCTTCATTTTTATTTGATACATTTATTTTATCAATTATACTGAATTTTATCCTTTATTTCTGTTAGTTGCATTTATTGATATTGTCTTTGCTTCCTTTGTATGGTTTTTTCACTTCAATCTCTATATTTTTTCATAAAAAATCACTTATTTTGTGCATTTATATTTTTTGAGATCACTGTACATTTTTAACTTTGCATCTTGTTTTTCAAACTATGATTTTTTCAAAGAAATAACTTCAGAATCGAAGAGAGATTAAATTAAAAAAATATACATGGAATAAACTTGTAATGAAAGTGAAGTTTATAAGGAAATGTGAACGAATTGATTTAAGTTAGGAATATTGGCAAATCTCTGTTGCAAAAATGGATTTAAATAAAAAGATGAGATTTTATGGTGATTATAAATCTACATGAAGCTCATCTCAATTGTTGTGCTGTGCATACTTGCCTTCACTGCCTTCTCCAAAAAGGAGAACAAAGTTTTCTTAGACTTCAAGAACATCATTGAACATGTCAACACTGTACAGAAGGACTGGAAAGCTGGGCACAACCATTATTTTGATGGAATGGATCTATAACAGATTAAGCATCTGATGGGCACCCTTGAAACTCCCGACAACCTTAAGCTTCCTCTTCGTGAAATTGAGCCACTTTAAGACATTCCTGAAGAATTTGCTTCAGCCGAGCATTGGCCTAACTGTGCTTCTATAAAGGAAGTCAGAGATCAAAGTACTTGCGGATCTTGCTGGGCTTTTGGAGCAGTTGAAGCGATTAGCGATCGTATTTGCATTGCCAGTGGACAAAAACTTCAAGTGAGAATTTCTGCTGAAGATCTATTGACTTGTTGCGGACTTACATGTGGACAGGGATGCAATGGAGGTTATCCTTCTGGAGCCTTTAATCATTGGCACAAAACCGGCCTTGTAACTGGATGGCTCTACAACACCTCCAATTGGTGCATGCCCTATTCATTTAAAGAATGTGATCATCATGTTGTGGGTAAATTTGAACCTTGTGGTGCCTCGCAGCCGACCCCTAAATGTAAAACCACATGTGTTACTGGATATCCCGGAACCTATTCTACTGATAGATGGGTAGGTGAGTCTGTTTACAGTGTTCCTTCTCAAGTTGCCAAGATACAAACTGAAATCTTAACTAATGGACCAGTTGAAGCCGCATTTACCGTTTACAATGATTTCTTAGCTTATAAAACAGGAGTTTACCACCATACCACTGGGTCTGCTTTAGGAGGACATGCCATAAAAATTGTGGGATGGGGTGTTGAAAATGGAACTCCCTACTGGGAAGTTGCTAACTCATGGAACGAAGATTGGGGGAACAAAGGTTTCTTCAGAATCAGAAGAGGAAATAATGAATGTGGCATTGAGGGACAAATTGTTGCCGGTATTCCCAAACTCAAAGCTTGATCAATAATCAACATAATCATCAACATATCGAATCAGTTAATTTCTAAAATATAAAAATCAAATTCTTTTTTCTTAGGAATTTGTGCTTATTGTAAAAGGAAAACTCGCTTTCTGAATAGATGACGAGGATTATGTCTCATCTTTCTTAATATTCTACCATCGTTTGAAAATTGTGTCGAATTCTGAAGAATTAGTATTGATCCAGTCGGGCTGTGGAATTTCCCGCAAATATACATAGAAATATTTTCCCAAATAAATTTGAATCAATGATTCATTTAATCCACTAATTTCCTCCAATATCCTTGCAAACTATTTGACAGCTTTCTCTTATTCTCCTCCAGAAACACTCATACAAGAAAGTAGACAATTCTCAACCGTGACATAATGCTTGAGTAGGCTCATAAAAAGTTTAATGTCAGTTTAAATAGTCTCAGCTAAAAGAACTACCAGATAACCGTAAGTTTTCATAAAATATCTTCCCACCATAGTAAAATGTCGACTGAACCCAGTTATCATTTTCAGCAAGTTAATAAGTTTCCAAGCCTAATGATTTTAAATTTTCTGTTTATTTTTTAAACTTTGATAATCTGAAAAATAATCGATAAACTTTAGGAGGAAGCTAATATAGGATTTAACAATGCAGTTTAGCAGAAATACTTATTTACAAACTAATATTTAATCCTATCTTGTGGAAGTTGAACAATGATTGACCATCATTAAATTATTGTCATTTTAATTATTCACTGTTAGATATTTTTCGTTGTAGAAATGTATTAGGGTTTAAGTTTCAGAAAGCAAAAAATTAATGAACTCAATTAATTTTGCTTCATTGATTTCATTCGTAGTAAGCAAAAATATTTACACAAAAACTGCATATTTTAGTATATTTTCTGGATTTAACTCAAGCTTCTTCATGGCTTTAATAAAGTCTTTCATTTGATCCATGTTCTTGACATCTTTCTTTATTAACTCATATATTTTGATAAAGACTGTCAGCTAGTTATGCCCTGCAACTCCAATATTAATTTCAACTAATCTTTCTGACGCTTTTTTCCATGCCGACGCTTTTAAAAAAATCATTTTCTATTTTTCCTTGAAATATATATTTAAAGAAACTTAATATTCTTTTCATGAAAAATGGTATGGTTTTATTGTTGCATAAAGTTCTTTATTTTATTTTAATTGACCAATTATGGTATTGTGGATTTAGATCCTTTTAAAATTAATAAAAATAAAAAAATAAAGAATATTAAAGTTGCATAAAAGATA
>Ga0302188_10000991_pt1 | contig 23182 bp, 20 predicted proteins | sample II_Bog_E2_1_FD_198783 | JGI IMG/M metagenome (GOLD analysis project Ga0302188, IMG submission 198783) | Peat permafrost microbial communities from Stordalen Mire near Abisko, Sweden - II_Bog_E2_1 | ecosystem: Environmental > Terrestrial > Soil > Wetlands > Peat | place: Sweden: Abisko...
TCATTCATAATAATGCTACGATTGTTTATTAGGTAGTTTAGGCTCAATGCTACTATTGAGTCATTTCTATTTATCATTGTTCGTTAAATACTCGTACATCTGCGTCTTTAGTAGTTTTTAACGGAGTGCTATCATCCAATCAGCCAATTTTTTGTTGGCGATTATTTATGTCAGCAACCCTGATAATTTGCGACTGAGATTACCTTCAGTCTGTCCCTCCACGTAGGCCTGTATCTTCTCTGCGAAAAGGCATGTTTCCTTGTAAATAGAGTCAATAAATCGGATGGAATTATCCTACAGGTCGATGAGTGCAATCAAGGTCTATCGCTACAGTTCATCCGCATCCATATCCTTTTGCTATTTTATATTTTTCTTTATGTTTGTCTTCGCGTAGTTGTACCTCTCACTGTCGCCCCATAGACTAATCAAAATTGGCACTGGTGAGCTCACAAACTCCATGTGATGACTCGTAATGGTGGCAGCAACGATCGGGTAGGTATAAGTCAAAGGAGTGAGTGCCTGCAACAGTCCCATACTCAACTCGGAGATGATGTGTTTATTAACCGTATTGGCCAGCATAATGATCTTGTACTCGTTAATCGCGAAGTAGAACATCAAAACTAGGGTGGGAATCAACTTCTGCTCCTTCGATTTTGATTTCATCTTGACGATGGACCAGCGTAGAGAGGATAATTCAAGATATGATTACAAACTGTTGGTTTTCCATTGCGATTGACTAAATGTGCTGGTATCTTAAGCTGGTTTTGAGAAGTCAAAGTGCAGGAAGAAGTCTTCTAAAGCTTTTTCAATAGCTATGCTGGTTTTCTAAATCGATAAGAGGGTACTTTGGCGTGGAGATGAGAGATAACGGTGGGCAATTCCTGTTCATCTGCCTGTGAGGCTTCGTTGACTCGCTGCTAGAAGCAGATTCCTAGTTGTGTTTGAAAGGGTACTTGCAATTGATCGCATTAGTTGGGACAATTCTGCCAAAATGAACTATTTGCTGACAAAACAGCAGAAGGTCTATGTCTTGTAGATTTATCGATGAAGAGAGCCACACTCATGTAAACCAAACACGAAGAGGTACTTCGTCTGGGATTGCATGCAGTTCGGCAAGATGAAGGGTTCACCAACTCGATTGGGACTGTACACCTCTTTGAGGATACTAGTCAGCGATTCGGTCTTTTCTAGTTTACAGATATCTCCCTTCTTCTTTTCTCCAGTCAGTAAGTCTAAAAATACATTTCGATCTGTTTTCTCTCCTCCCTCTCTGCCCATAATCACATACTGGTCGAGGACAAAATCGAACTTAAAGATGAAGTAATCCAGAAGTACGCTATCTTTCTGAGTACTATCCGACTTGATTAGTTAATTCACCATTTCGTCGGACTTTTGCTTAATGAAGCTATGACTGACATCTTACAGCGAGAGTCGAAGCGGTCTGGTTTCGATGGGCTGTGGATCTGAGTTAATTTGACTGGTGGGAGTGGGATGTGTGCTGGTTTATTTCCTATCGTCCCAGCTATAGCAGCGTTCGAGATCGACGGAAAAGCGATTGTTTTTATCGTAGACCTACGCGAGAGGTGTAAGTTTGCTGATGCAGGCATCGATATTTTCGAAGATGACTGACCCCGAGGGCATTCTCATCTTTTGCAGGGTGAGTTTAACTTCCACCAATAGATTAATGACTTCCTACAGCAGGGTGTTTTACATTTCGAGTTATTGAATATCCAATCAAACCAATAAAGAATGATATTACCATAATCGTAGGAGTTTAAGTATAACAAGGCTTATTGAATTATCGACTAATCAGGGATAATATTACTGATGTGGTTATTTAATATTAAGAGGGATAGATCATTGAATTAGCAGGGTGAGGGAAGGTTATATTTGGTTTAAATTCGGGAAGGAGAGGGGAGAGGCGGAGGGATGTGTGGAATTAAGAAACATTGGGTTATGACGGAGAACCAAATAATTATTTTTGCATTTGACGGTAGTATCACCCAAGTGAACTGTCTGCAAAATAAAGTAAATCTAATCTTTAACGATTGGATTTGATGAGTCTCATCCACAGATGAGCCCTCACTTTTTTTTATTTGATAAAATTGTTTCCTATAAAATTAACCCCTTCAAATTCTCCGAATTTCCATGGAATAAATTGCAATCTAATGATCTGCTGAAGTTATTGAGGTCCATGCCCACCCTTCCTATGTATTATATTCTACTATCAGCGCTCTATCTTTAAAATTGCACAAAACGCTCGTAGGCATCAGTGTATTAATGGTATTTTACAAAGCTCTCATTATAATATTTAAACACCACCGCAATTGTTCAATGTCATCCCACGAGCTTTAAGACCCCGAAACCTCAGAAGTAGCTGGTTTCATCTTAAAAACATTCTAGATTCTCAAGGTACTTTCTTCTCCATTCAGAATGACGATGAGTTCAACAAGATAATTTACTGGGCTCCCTCCGGAAATTAGTTTATCATCAAAGACGTGCTCAAATTCCAACAGATAGTACTGCCACGCTTCTTTCGTCACAACAAGATCAATAGTTTCATACGACAACTTAACATGTACGGATTTCATAAATCACGAGCTGATCACTCGAAGAGCGTGTTCAGTCATCCCGCCTTCATAAGGGGTAGAGAGTATAGATAAATATATTTAGTGATCTGCTCATCACCATCAAACGCAAAATTAAAGACAAAACCGCTGAAGGCAACTCCACCATCATTTGTGAAACCCCTATTAAAAAAGAAACCGACTCAGATAACATCCCAACCGCCATTAAATAGAACCCTTAAACAGACAACAATCTCACCTCAACTCGTAACTTTAGTTTTCCTTAACTATCCAACAACGTCTCATTCAATATGATGGGCACCAAACAACAACTTAACTCCATTATCAACCTGAATGTCTCGCTAAATCGTTTACCTCAGAGTGATATGGCAGAGGTCGCATACGAGGATGAAAGCGAGTAAGAAGACTGTGTGAGCATCTAACATGAGATGGAGGGCAGTCGTGTGATCTAGATGACCTAACCGGCTCGGGAGAACCGGTTTATGAACCCCTCCTGTTTCTTCGATTCAATGAAGAGAACTTCTGATATCTGACTCATTTATTACTGCTCCTACAACATTAATGTATGCATCTTACAATAAAAGTATTCAATGTATCATTTGATCCTGGTTTTGGCTTTGTTATCATTCCGCACAGCGAGAAACAGATCCTCTGATATTTATAAACATTTTCGCAGACCAATACGGGCAGAGATCCACTCTCGCACATCTGCTGCTTGTTTGAGTTCAATCAGCATCCTCCCCAGTCCTAGAAGTTCTCTATCCTCCTTATTATTAGTGAATTCGAGGATGGGTATGCCATTATTCAGCTGCAATCCGAACGAGTGCACCAAATTATCAACAATAACAATGTCATTAAGAGTACGGTTGCGGATCACTCGTAGATCCTTGACACGAAATCCACTGGACGTCTACAAGCAATTACTACGCGTGAGGATGCCTTGAATAGTTGTATTTTTCAGGTTGAGAAAATCTACGATAGGACGAGCATAATCTTCAGTGGCTGACGTAAAGACATAAATCTAATAGTGTTGGTTCATCTTTTAGAGAAAAGTCAGAGCATGTGGGCGGATGTTAAATTTTATTATCGATTCACCTTCACCCAACACCACATCTGATGAGAAGTTGTCTTCAACCGAGTGGATCAAAGTTTAATCTAAGTCCATCATCAGAAATTTGAGGCCCCGATCTAAATAACTTAAATATTACCCTTGAGTTCTGGCAGTCTAATACTTTTCTTGCGAATATAATCATCAGAAGGTCCTTTAAGCGAGCAGACAGAGTAAAACAAGCCCTGGTAGAGAAGATTCACAAATTTTCTAAAATCAGGAAGGGAAGGCATGCTCATAAGTATGAACTTAGAGGCTGGGTGATCGGTGAGGTAGCTGGGTTTGGGTTTAGATTATCTTTCTTGGCGTTATTTGGAAATATTTTTACTGGCAGTAAAATCCCTGTTTGCCTTGATAAGTGTGAGTCTCTGTCGATCTCCAATTTTTCTGCTTCTAATAGAGGGCGTAAGGTTTTATTTATCTTTGCTCATTTATTTTTCTATTTTTAAGTTAGTATATAATTATATTGAGACTTCCCATTCTATAAAGAAGATTTGTAAGTCGTTATTCGAAATTGCAAAAAGGATGGTAGGAGAAATTATTTAGGGGATTTACATCTTTTAACTAGGTCTTTTATGAAGTCTATGTTGATGTAAAATGATTTCCTCACAGAAATTAGGGTACCTCCAAAGATGTTGTATAATAACTGATCATTTGATATAACAGTTCAAAGTAAAAACATATACGATGAGACAGAACCATAATTTTAGCTCCTTCAACATTGCGAATCAATGAAGAGACTGTGAATTTTGTTTTTTTTCACAGAACCTCGACTTAGTCCCTGCGTTTGATTGGCGTAATCCCCCACACGAACATCTCGAATGTTCATATCACTAAACATATGATCTTCCTATTTCTTTAGGCTGTGTTCAATGCTTCTAAGCGCAATTGGCCTCCTCATCCCTTTCATTTTCTAGCGGAAACAGTTACTGCTCGTCTATTGACGCTGTTTATGACTACTGTACACTGGCAGGCGGATCAGTTTGGGAGGAATCGCTTTCTACTCGATTTCGCTCTTAGTACTGATCTGTGTGCTTTTGAGAGAATTGTTGGTGCGGTGCAATTTAAAAGTGATGTTAGTCGTCTCCAACCGGATCTTATTCTCCTCAAGAACATTTTCGATAGACGTTCTCTCCTCTTAATCCTCCCCCATCTCCTCACTAAAGAAGTTCTGCATGTTCAAATGCAGGCTCTCACGCTTATGCATTCTCAATCGATGGTGAGAGCGTGGCATTGATTTTTTTACTGGTTTTATATCGTAAAAATACTGTTCGTATATGGGTCGCCAGTACTCTTCCTCAACAATTTAGTTAACATTGTGTTTCTTAAGCTGCAGATGCCTTTCCTCTTTGCGAAATCGTTCCTCTCGATTACATATTTCTGTAGCGAGTTGTTTCCTCAGGTCACGAAGATTACTACCCTTCTGTTCAATTAATCCGCTGCTAATAAGAACTGCAGACATCAAACTTCTGCCCTATTGATAATAATTCTATTTTTGGTATGCAAAGGGGGAAAGGGGATCGCTGAGTCCATGAAATCCATGTTCTATTGTGTAGGAGTGGATGATGTTAGACATTCTGAAAGTATAGACGCGCGCGCAGCCCTATTTTGTATACATATCGTTTTTGTCTTTGGAGTTCATTTGCTCCCGATCGAAGATACAGTACTTCTACTCGAAGGAGGGACATAGCTGAGAAAGCAGACGGGCGAACAGTTAGGTTTCGACTTGGAAAGGAAGTTCATCGATTGCATTACCGTAGAGAAACGAGCCCTTTTGAATTGGATGGCCATGTAGATCAAAATAGTACAGCAGTCGTTTGGTTTACTGATAGTGGCGGATGAGATGCTTCATGCAGTAAATTGATGGCTGCCGGTTATCGCTTATGAGGTAGTAGCGATTAAGATTATGCCCTCGAGTATCCAATCGATAGAGTCCTTCTTCCACTCCATCAGGGTTGAGCATGGGCACCAGAATGATTTGAAAATGTTTTCGTAGGAGTTTTGCCTCTTCCTCTCCGCTGGTAATAAACTTGAGAATTCCTTCCATAGCCCAACTAGAGGAGGTTTACCCCGGATGTACTCTACTGCTTAGTAGAATAACAGGTTTATCGAAGTATTTTTTTGATTGCTGCAGGTGTTTTTATGGAAGGATAATTCCGTTGGTATTTTCGCATATCTTTTACTCCTGTTCGCTGGTACGACAATTCGAGGTGACTGAGATCATGTAAACTAGATTGAGGTTGGTAGAGTAGCAAAGCACTTACTTTTGAATGTACATCTACTAGTTGGAGGAAGGCAGATCTCGCACCATGTTGAGGTAGCGTTAGTAGCTGTAGGGCAAGGCGAACGAGAAATACATTCGGGCATGCGTAATAACTTTACTTAACCTTAGTACTTGCCCATCATAACTGTCGTAAACCTCCACCTCACCTTCACTTAGTCGCTCGTAACTTTCGCCATCCAATGAGAAAAAGGGACGATATCGTTTGGTATCTTCCTATATAAACAGAAGCATACCTTTAGACATTGGAAAAGCGAGAGTTGCCGAAAGACTAGATTAATAGTTCCGCCGAGTGGAAAGCCTTATACGAAAAAGTGGAAGAAGGTTTTAATGGTTGATGGAACCGTATACGAATCGAAGGCTGTGTGCACTTCATACTAATTTAAGGAGAGCTTACCTCTACGGGAGAGTTCTGTATCACATTTCGCAGGTTGCCACTATCAAAATTGCCTGAGAACTTAACCGAATTCTCTGCCACTTGAAAGATGTGTGTGGTTTTACCTGGCCGCATTGTATTAAAATTATATGTTGGTCAATCACTCTAAAATAATGTACTAAATCGTTATAAGGTTTAATGAATGCAATGATTAACAAATAATCAGTTTTTTTTAAGTTAGAGGGTCGAGTAAAACACTTGGTGGATTTAATACGATTCGAAGAGGTCATTAGCTTCGATTAGGTCTTTGACATGTTTTGCAGGAGCGGTGAAGGTTGGGGTGGGGGATTATTAGAAGTTTTTGAAAAGGCTGGACTGATGCGAGGGTTTCAATTCACAACTGCCGAAGAAGTACAGAAAATCATCATGGGTCATGCCTCGGAGGTTTTTATGGCTGGAGGTGATTGATGAATGACCCAATTCGTAGGTTTGATTAGTAATGAGCGAGATTACAACAGCAGGTTTGTTAAGACTGTCGCTGGAGGTGTAGACACCTGAGAAGTGGCAAGCGATATATTATTTTTTAATGGTCTTGACGATATAAAGCAAATTGTGACGTTGGTCCATGTATTTGTGGACATTCATTGAGTTTTAAGGGTCATAGCGAAAGAGCAGCTTTGTTTTGCTGACAGTCAGTCCTCTCAAACCTTATAGGTGCCTCACGAGCTGTATCTTATAATCGATTCGATTCTTTAGCAGTTGCCCTTCGAATTATTTTTCGCATTGAGTGATGCGCGAAATATCCATCCCGTATACTAGAGCGAGCTCTCGATACTGCTGCGAAATCTTAGCCGAGGTTTAGGAGTATAGAATTTTTGCTTATCCTTTGGTCATTTTCTGAGTGATTGTCAGGGGGTTGCATTCTGTGTTGCAGTTATCAGTGTTGACTCCCAACTATGAGATTTCCTTTTGTTTGTTTTACTCGATCTTGACTTTGGACTATTCACTGATCAGTTTGTTGGCAAGGTATTCGTTGAGCTGTTTGAGCTGACTGATTTCATTGTTCATTTGAGCGATGGTCGCTTCCTCTGCAGCGAAAACTGAGTGATTGATTCTATCTAACTGATTTTGTAGCTGATTCAGATGTTGACCATTACGGTTGATAGTAATGATCTGATCACTCTTCTGTGCAATGGCTAACCTGTTCATGGCATCCTTTTATTCATGTCTATCGATCTTATACTATAACTCTTCGGTAAGGAGTAGAACCCGATTGTGCTCAGCATTGAGCATGTTGCAGATATTGATGGTTTATTATAGATGGGCTTTGGTCCTGTCCTTTTCATCTCTAACCTATGATAATTGTATGTTCAGCACGGATATTTCCTCCTGTGATAAAGCCAACTAATTGCTTATAGCCCCGATTTTGTTATCTAGCTTAATTATTTTTTGCTCTGATCTGATGGATTCTTAGTGGCGTTGCTGTTTAATCTGCTAGATCTATTCCTCCAAACTCTAAATGTCTCCTAATTTATCTTATAACTGCTTAATTGTAATTGATTGAATCTATATCTTTTCTCTTTGACGATGAATCTCCTATAGACCCAGTTATATTTCACCCCTAATCTTGCCATTGGTTTCAGTTAGCTTTTCTATCTGCTGTATGCACTCATGCTCGATTTTACTCTTAGCCTCCAGTTATTGATTTGCTTCTTTTAGCTTCTGATTAATTGCTTCAACCCCCATCTCAAGTTATTCATTATTTTTCTTCACCTGAATGAGCTCACTCTTCAGCTGCGCATTGTCCCTTATTACCTGTTAGTATTCCGTAGTCAGTCGCTACAAGTTGGCTTATCTCACACTAATCTGCTATTTCATCCCGCTCTAATTCTCTTTTAGAACTGTTTTAATGGCCCCAATCTCTTTCTAAGATTGTTGCTTGAGTCTCTCAACCTAGTTCGTAATCTCTTATTTGTCCTTCTTCATATAGTTATAACTGCTCTCATACTCCCTATACTTGACCTCCATCTTTTTGTACTGACTCTCAACGTTCCTCAACACTATAGTCTGATTTGTTAATTCCTCATTTTACTCCCTCTGGTTTTTAAGCTTTGTCATCAAGGAGTGGCACTTATTTCGTTCAGTGGCCAACTGCTTCTTTAAGTTCTATATGATCCGGTTGATCTCCACCTAGTGCTAGTTATAAATCCAGTTAATCTATGAACTCAACTCCTTGTTCTACTTCTGCAATTACTCCACTGTCTGTTTGAGTTAACTTATCGTGGTCTACAGCGTATCGACACGTCCTGCATTTAAACTCAGCTCCTTGACGCTCGGTTGGTCTATACTGCTGCGACTGGCCCTGATCTCCCGAATTTCGTTCTCCTTTTCCTCTAGCTCACTCTTCAATCGTTTTACTTCCTTGATCAACTAGTCCTTCCGATGTCTAAACTCCTCGTACTCTTGCTCGTATTCGCAATTAGCATTCTTTTGTTTCATGGGCCTGTCTGTGAGTATGAGTTGGCAAACTTCTGTCCAATTACCCTTCATGCTCCTAATTTCATCAAGATCATACTCCTTGGAAATATAGCTCGATTCCACCTCTGGCAGAATATTGAAGCTGTTCGTACGGTTGAACTCGGTCACAGAAGTCATCCCCGAATCATTGCATCGGTTACTCCTCATCCGTTTAATAATATTTAAATATTCCTTCAGCTCACTCTTGAGCTACAAATGACATCTGAGGTGACTGCGGGTTTTACTCACCTATTTGATGAAACTCAATTAACGCATCTCGTCAATAAAATGCATAAGGGTTGACACTAGTTTTTATAACTCTTGCACCTGCTTGTCACTAACCTCATCTAGGAGCAGACTTGGACTAGTGATACGTTATACAGAAGGAACAGGCGATGCTGGGTTGATCAGTTTAACGACCTCTGACAGTTTGTAGTATAGACTGTTTGACTTTTTAGTCGTGGATTACAGTTAGTCTCTGATGCTGTTTAGAGAGGTTTGCGCCGATCGATCAATTGAATGGATATGCTCCTCATATGCTTTATAGTTGAGTTTACTCAAATTTTGTAGGGCCGATGCTAATGTCTTGTTTTGTAGAGTCATTGCATCGTAAAGTTTGGTTGTTTTTTCGCTTTATTTAATGACTCTATCAATGGGTCTGATCAACCGCTCCTCCAAGTTATAGATATGACCGTTTTTATAGCATCGAACCTATTCGCGGAAAGGCACCAGTTTCTCATCAGCAGTCTTGATAATTTTGATCATTTCACCCAGTTTGTTGATCTTCTTAAACACCTCCTCAGTTGGCTTTAGATTCTTAAACGAACTTGGCATTTCTAGTCTATCCTTTTCGGTAGCCTCATACTTATTGACCTGATCGATGATATTTTCCAATCCAACCGATCTCTCCCTCAGCCACTCCACCTTTTGGGAAAGGTCTTTCTTTGCATGTGTGGGTTCTTCGGTTTTGGCGATGGTTTAGAGGGTGTTGATGAGGTTTCCGTTTTTGATTGCTGCGTAAAAGTACTAGATGAGATATGTTTTTTTGACTGCTGTCAGCGATTATTTATTGAAGATTTGCATTATGTCCGATTTCAACGTATTTGTGAAGGGTAACTTGGTTAGTTCTATCAGACTGTCAATCTTTACGTTGGTGTAGTCCAACCTCTGCCCCATGGTAGCGGTCAGTTAATTGGATGTTTTATGCAGTGCGGAAACAATTTAAGAGTAGAGAGCAAACAAATGATTGACCTACAGCTGGGCAGAGTTGCAGAAAATGGACTTTGCATCTGTGCTTTTAGCGATGATGTGGAGTATATTGGTTAGGAGTAGCTCTACAGATTGAAGGGGAGAGTATAAATTGGTGATGTTTACTATTTGTGATTGCGACATGGTAGGGTAAGCCTGAGAATACGCGATATAATTATTATAATTATCCTTTGGCTGGCTTCCATTATGATGATTAATAATACAATCCATTAACGGGAGTTGCAATTAGGAGCAAAGATCAATCATCCCAACTAATTGCAAAAAAGAACATCTCTGATTCTTTGAGGGTGAGGTCGATGAAAATTACAGGTAAAGAGGTAGTTATAGATGAAAATTCTAAATAAATTCATGATTATAATAAATCGAGGGAAGTATAGATCAAGCAATCAAATTAGATAACTTCTTGCATGCATGCATGTCAAATATTTCTTTGTGTGAAACCATCTAAAATGGCTTAATATATAGATCAATGGAAATCATCACTTTTGTTTAACGTTGGCCACATTATTGAGTCCCATTTGATATGGAGGTATACCTTGATGACTAAAAGATTCAACCTGGATATGCTCCACTGGCCTCTTCGCCTACTAAGAGCCTTCTTGCAGCAGACTCGTATCGATGAGGGCTATAATGTTGATCACGATGATGGGGATGGCAACAATAAAGGTGAGAACAGTTTCGACAATTTCCAATCTGTAGATTGAGAAAATGATTTGGTAAAGAGTTTTCTACGGGCCACTCAATGAATTGATGTAGTCAGCAGTCACATTTAGATAAATATCCCATACTTGTTTAGCAATATTGACATAGTTGGCCGCTGAGACCGCAATGCAGAAATTGAACCCGAAATCAAAGATCAGAACAGCAACGATTATCCTGACCCAGATGTGCTTTGAACTCGACCCGATAACATCAAGGAGAAGAAGGATGAGTCCCACACTCACCAAAATCTGTTGGATACCTGCGATGGCAAAAAAGGCGATTGGTCCGTTGAAGATCGCCTTCATTTGTGGAATACTAGAAGAAAGACCCAAAGATGGGTCTTAATAGAGATTGAGCATGGCATTAAGCTAGCCGATATCTGAATAGAGGAAGAAGTACATGCCCAGTGGATGACTCCCAGTCCAGCCAGAATGATGTTAAGCACAATGAGTATTTTTTGGTTGTTTCTGCTTGAAGCAGCGTAAACTGAAGTACATTTATTTGGTAATTTATTTATTATAACTAATAGTTTTGCAATGTATTTTATATTGGATAATTTAGACTATTTAAGTTGATTTATTATAATTTAGTCTACTATTTGAGAAAATTTAATGACCAGAAGATGAAATTGCAAATTCATGATTTTGCGAAGATTAGCTCGTGATCAAAATCAATCCTGATTGCAGATTAGAGACTTGTTCGTTCTCTCATCTGTTGGGATTACAGCTCCAAATTAATAAAGTAGGTTCCTATGTCTATGAGAGGACTCCACTATACATTACTTCTATCAAAAAGTGCTTTAAAATTTTACAGAGATCGCTTTATTTATAGTCATGCTCATTTTATTAATTTATATAACTAACACATTAGTCAAAAAATTCTCAATTTGACGCATCTCACAAACAAAATCTACTCCTATACCGCTAAACCGAATAATCTCAATTTACAATTATTTTTTACTGATTCATGACCATATTTATAATTGATATATTCATCGCCATCATTCCATCTTTTATTCCTATTCTTCGAATGTCACCTGGTACAGTTCATAAGACTCAAACTCGACTCATTGATGGTCAGGTAGATGAAGGTTACCTGTAAAGTGGTGATTATGGATGATAATTCTAAATAAACTCATGCTGATTATAATAAGCCTAGTAGTATGGATTAATCAAACATCATTAAAAAACTGTTGCGTGTCTATACATCAATACATCTTGAACACCTTCTAAATGTCTTAATAAATTAATCAATAGAAATCATCAGTTGGGTTTTAAGTTGACTATGCCATTCCCTCCGATCTAATAGGTTGGAATATGTTGATTGGTTAACTGCTCAACCGGGATCTGCGCCCCTGGCTTCTTCACCTACTAAGAATCTTCGTACAGCAGGCTCGTATCGATGAGGGCTATAATGTTGATCACGATGATGGGGATGGCAACAATAAAGGTGAGAACAGTTTCGGCAATCTCCAATCCGTAGATTGCGAAAATGGTTTGGTAAAGTTTTTTATTAAGGCCACTCAATGAATTGATGTAATCAGCAGTCGCACTTAGATAAATATCCCACATTTGTTTAGCTATAGTGACGTAGTTGGCTGCTGAGACGGCAATGCAGAAATTAAACCCGAAATCAAAGATCAGAACAGCAACGATTATCCTAACCCAGATGTGCTTTGAACTTGAGCCGATAACATCAAGGAGGAGGAGGATGAGTCCCACACTTACCAAAATCTGTTGGATTCCAGCGATGGCAAAAAAAGCGATTGGTCCGTTGTACATCGCTTTCAGTTGGTTTGCAATGCTAGAAGAAAGACCCAAACTTGAGTCAAGATAGAGATTGAGCATGGCATTGAGCTAGCCGATATCTAAATGGAGGGAGAGATACATGCCCAGTGGATGACTCCCAGTCCAGCCAGGATGATGTTAAGCACAATGAGTATCTTTTTGGTTGTTTCTGCTTCGAAGCAGCGTAAACTGAAGTACATTTTTTATTTTTTATAATGATTGGTTCTTTGCTATGTATTTCTGTTGAATTTTCTAGACTTTTTTTATATTAATCTATTATAATTTAGTCTATTATTGGAGAAAACCATCGAGTAGAAGATCAAATAAAGATTCATCAGAACTTTCATTGGAAATTAGCTGCGATAAATTCGAATCCTGATTACAGGCTCCAAATTTTGTTTTGTTTCATTTTTTTATAATTATGGGCGCATTATGATAGGGTGGTTACTGTCTCAGAAAAGGTAAATATTGTAGAGTGCTTATGATGAGAAGGCTTTTTAATTTTAGAGGATGCTTGTTTATAGAATCTAAACTCTCTTTTGTTCATTTATCATTTATGAAACTGACAAATTAATTAAAGACTTTTCTTAATTTAATCTATTTCACTCCCATTCTGAAAAATATCAAAAGAAATTTCAGCTTTTATTGGGTTTGCTGATTTATAATGATATTTAAAATCCATATATTTATAGTTATCATTTTATCCTTAGTTCCTATTCTTCAAACGCCACCTGGTACAGCTCGTAAGATTCGAACTCGACTTGCCTGCTCTCGCCCTCGCCCAGCAGATCGTGCACCTTCTTATTACGCGGGTTGAAAAACGAGGCCGCAATGCCGAAGTTACTAAACACTGTCTTCTCATTGGCTCTGATTCGGATCTCAGCGTTGCCAAATATTATGAAAAATTCGTTGAAGATCATGCCGCGGAAGGCACGTTGACTGGGGTGTGTTTTCTCGTTGTGCAGATCATATGACTCGTTGTTTGTTATCGAGATGAGGCAGCCAGGCTTATTCAGAATCTAGTTTTAGACATAGGCCCCGGAGTAGTAGCCGGCTAGATATACTCCGTGGATAGTCTTAACCACACAGAGCAAACTATCAAGGCCGTCAACGTATTTGTGAAAGAGTGTGGCGTTGAAGGGGTCGTAGCGGTAGACTAGTCGAGCACTGCTAAAAGATCGCTTCATACGGAGTTAAAGGTGGCAGACGAGTGTTATTTTGTGTTGGAGCTGACTGCACAGCACTTGAGCTTCAAAGAATTTGTCGTACTGGGCAATGAGGAAAGGATCCAAGCCATAAGTCTCAGCCAATATGTTGTAGTGCTAAAGCTGGATGGCTGCCGATGGTGACAGCTTTGCAGCTGTTGAACTTACTCCCATTTGTCTGTTGGCTTGCTCATTCAGAGAGGCAGCTTCGGCTTCATCGAATTTTAATTGCAGTTCTTTGTTACTCTTCAGTAGCTAATCATTCTCAGAACGAAGCCTTTCGGTTTGGAGTGATTTCTCAGTTATTTTGGTTATCAATGATTAGTTATCCGATTGGAGCTGCAGTATTTTGCTACTAAGTGCATTTATCTCCCTTTCCGATTGCTCGGATTTGGCAAAACATTCTTTATATCTGTTATTCATTCCTTCATTGACTGCCTTTAGTTAATTTACCTCCTGAACAAGTGCAGTCATCTCCCTTTGGCCTGCGTGGAGACTCTGCTTATGCTCTTCCACCTCTTGCTGCAATTTGAGCATCTCTTCCTTTGGTTAGTTTTCTTCTCTCACAAGAACAACTTCCTTCGTGTAATCTCCCTGTTAATGATATTCGTATTACTCTATCTTCATGCTCAGTTCGCTGACTTTCAACTCTAACTCGCAGATTTGAGTCTCGAGCAGTGTTCTGGCCTTGGAAGTCTCATTGTACTGAGCTTGAAGCTGTTCTTTCTGTCTTCTAGTCTATGCAAGCTCTTTCTATTGCCTGGAAATCGATGTTTTGAGCTTACTGCTTTATTGCTCATGAGCTTTGTGTGAGGCTGCTAACTCCTCTCCATTGGACTGCCTTACTGATAAATCGACAATGCGACTATTCAACTATGACTCAACGGCTTTGAGTCGTTCTATCTATGACACTGCTGCATCATGCATCCCTGTCAAATGTGCCTTTTCCTTTTATAGATCCGCAAATCTCTCATAGCATTGCTTCGAATTAGATTATACTTCTGCATATCTTTTCTAGGACTACTGCAAGAACTGCTACACTTCCTGTGCTTTCGATAAACTGCTGCGGATATCTCCCTTCAGCTGTTCGCATTCATGTTTTTTGACAGAAATTTAGTCTCCTTGCGTCCCTATTGTTTGCTACAGTTCCGCAATAGTTTTGTTTAACTCAACCTTCTATACTTCATAGTTCATTTGCAGGGTTTTCAGTTGTTATTCGTAGTGGTTACCTTTGCTGAATTCAATCTCAACCTTCCTATCCATCTGCAGCAGGTTTCCTCTCCCTTGCTCCCTGTTTCCCTATGCCTTTACTTCTACCTATTCGCTCAATTCCACCGAGTATATTTCGTACGCTATCATTCTTACCTTGTTGCTGCCCAGTAAATCTGTAATCTTTTTACTCTTTGTTTCAAATGAAGTGCCAGCATACCCAAAATTGCCCTCAATCATTGTATCGCTGAGAATAAACCGCAAGTCTGATTTTCCAAAAGCCACACTATTGCCAAAGCTTCCGTTAATTGATTTGCCTGAGAGAAGGGGATAGAAGTCAGTGTCTCCACCTTTGATATTCGATTCGAATATGAATGCGATGTCTTCTCTCTTATCCTGACTGAGGGGTGGTTTCATTATTGGAGACTGCGAATAGACTGCGATAATCTTTTCTTTCTCAGTGCGAATCAGCATCACAAAGTGTGGCTTGTTGACGAAGTGAGTCCACTAAAGCTTGGCTTGAGGGGAGTACTTATACAACAGGCATGTCTCATTGACTGTCTTGCCATTGATCTTCTTAATTTAGTCGATGAGAGATTGTTTAATTGGGAAAGATTCCTTGGAATTGTCCATGCAGCTTCGTCCTTCGAAAAGAGAGCTGATTTTGTATTGTCTTTCCCTCTCCAGTTCGGCATTCTGCACTTCTATAAATGATCTGTGCAGGGACTAAATCTAAAGATTCTGAAGCTCCTTCTCTTGGCTCATTCGAGCAATCTCTTGCGCCTTGCTTTGGATACTCTATTAGAATCTCTTGACCTCATTGGCTAGGAGGGCATTCGTACTTTTAATGTTTTATATTTCTTGGAGCAGTGCTTGTTCTCCCCTTTTCTGTTCACTCAGTGACTGTTGTCTTTGATCGAGCTCTTAGGATAGCGACTTGACTGCTGATGCAAGTCTATTTACCTCATCTTCCAGCTGATGTCTCAGATTGTGCTCCTCTACCTTCTCAAACAAAATTCTTGACTTTTCTGTTTTGAAATTGCCCAGAGTTACTTCCAAAGCAAGGACAAGCTCTTTGAAATATGCTTCACTATCGCCGCCTTTGTAATTGACATAAGAGTAGCTCGCTTCAATCTCAGAGAACTTATTGTTCTGCAGGAGGGACTCCAACTTGGCGCAATGGGATTCATTTTAGCCTTGGATTTTTTTCATCTGTGTTTGTATGTCAGCAATTATTTGGGAACAGTTTCTATGCGCGCTGATCAACTAACTTTTCTGTTGTTATAAGTTACTGATCATTCTTAGTAGTCCTGCCTCATATTATATTTTTGCTGATAGTTATTGTTTATCCTTTGTTAATTACTGCTCCAGCCTTTCCTTGGGAGCTTGTAACTTTTAAATATTTTCAGAAGGATTGAAAGAACCGTTTGCGTTATCTTTATTTATATTTATGTCTTCCATTTTGCAGTGTTACCTTTATTTATCATCCGCTACTCTTTACATGTAATGGAGTTCATATTTTGGGTTTAATAGTGGTGAGTTATGTGTGTTTATTGGTTATTGCTACATTGTTTCTTTATATTTACGCTATTTCTCTTTGAATAATTCCATAATTTATGCTTATCTATCATTCAGTTGTGTATTGTGATCCTTCAGCTTAATATTTTATTATTTTTATTGCTGTAATTAAAGGTCTAATTATGCTTATCTGATATTAAGTGTATTGATTTGATTGTTCAGTAACGAATAGGCATTGTCTTTCCACTCAATTTCTGCTTTTAAATTTTACAGAGAGACTCTTAGACTATCATAATCATTCTATTGGTCCTTAATACATTGATTCAGCTGAAATACCTACGCTCCTAATTTTTTGATGTTTTATTATTTTTCGTAGATTATATCTCTATATTATTGTATAATCTTTTGCAAGGAGTTATTTGAGACAGAATAATCAATTCTGGCCAACTATTTTTGATATCCCTTATTGACAATCTAATCTCTATACTATTATATTTGACATGATTTTATCTTTAACTCCTCCTTTCTATCAATCAATTATCTGATTAAATCTTTCTTTTTATCCTTATATTCTTCATATTCTATTTTATAAGTCGTGAAAAATGATTGAACTCTTTATTTAATCTATTTTTTTGGTAAAATATATTTACAAATATCTATCCAATTGGCTTGTAATTTTGCACTATCAGAACCATCAAACAACTGTTTTTATTTCAATTATCTTGCCGTAATCTCGAGATAAGAGTTGAATGCTTTAGGAATTTCAATTTTATTAGTGATTTAGTATTTTTTGCCAAGGAGATGTTTTTTTAGTTCGTTGGAGAAAGTGATAACATAATTAGCGAGCTTGCTGAGTTCCTTTACTTTGTTGCCGTTAGCATAATTTAACACTGCGCTAATTCGAGTGTAATTGCTGAATTGAGTTGTTTTTGCTTCATCAGGGCTCAATACAAATGAATTCAATATATTCGATAACTATTTTAATAATTTAACTGACTCTTTCAATCCATTCTCAAGCTCATTTTTTATCTCACGAAGAGAAGGTTGCATATCCCGTTTAATTGCAATGATATAACTCTCAAAATTATTAAATTTGAATTAGCTGAGATCTTTTAAGGTATATTTTATCCATCTATGCTATTCTAGCAGCAGCTTATAGTCTTATTTCTTTGCTTTAAGTTATTAATACTAAGTTAGCAGTTTTTTTAACGGCTTTGTAAGTCTTTCATTTAAGGAAAGCACATTAATTTTTTTTGTCCATCGAATGGGTCTCAGATCATCATCAATTTCTTTGAGTTATTTTATAACATTAGCTGCTTTCTAAATCTTTTTCTTGCATTTTGCATTTTAACTCATTATCTATTAAAATTAGACGGGTATTTTGAGTTCACTTATTTCACTTGATTAGTATTTGCAAATTTGATCGATAATGCTTTAAAAAACTGTCTTTTTGGCTTTGATCTCATTGATTTTGTCAATTAGATCTTTGCTGCCATTCTAACATTTTTAATCCTTCAAAAGTTCATCCAGGGTAGAAATATAATTCCTGTTTTGCTTTGAAACTTCGATAATAGTTTTAAATTTATGAAGGGGGTCGTTTTTTCTATTCTTTTTCTCCTATTTTTGTTAAATGTTGGTCACTCCCCAAAGTTTATAGGGCAAGGAAATAGATTCGACAAAATTACTCTTCTTGCCGATGGTTTGGCTGATGACTTATTCGATGCCTTCTTCCTTTTATTGGAGCAATTTCTATATTTCTATCTTAATCTTGTTGTAGTTCTCCATCAGATGATTACTCTAGTCCCCCAAATTCTCAAATGTGAGAGTCTAAACATTCACACTTTTGTTCACAATCATATCCAAAATCTTATCGAATAAAAGAGTAGCGACCGTAAATAAAGATGTTTAATTAGGCAGGGGTATTGATTAACTGTTCAAGGAATCCATCCCAATATTATCTTGCAAATAGTATGATCCAAGTAATTATAATAACGCTCAGAAGGAGAAAGAAACATATATCAAAATTTCAGATGCTTGATCTGCAGCCATTGCTTTCCTGATGCCCAACTAACCACAACTGCCATCAACTATAAAATGATGACTCACTTTATGCAGTTTAGCCTTGTCTGTTATTTGCAAGACTTATTATGCATATTTATTAAAATTATCACTCTATGAATAAGTGCTTCGGCATTTTCCTCATGAATACAATTATTAAATAAAAAAAATAATTCAGTACACTGATTCTGAGTTCATCCTTGGAAGCAAATGGATGGTCGTGTATTAAATAATTTAATACATCTTCGCATATCCAAGTAGACGAAAATTATTTAATGCTGACAGCGCTTTTGTCTCTTTGAATTCAATTTATTCACTTATAGATCTACTCTCGTACCACTCAACACCAAATAATTGCAATTTACAATTATTTTTTACTGATTCTTGGTAATATTAATAATCGATATATTTATAGTTATCATTGAACCTTTCGTTCCTATTCTTCAAACGCCACCTGGTACAGCTCGTAAGAATCAAACTCGACTTGCCTGCTCTCACCCTCGCCCAGCAGATCGTGCACCTTCTTATTACGCGGGTTGAAGAACGAGGCCGCGATGCCGAAGTTACTGAACACTGTCCTCTCGTTGGCTCTGATCCGGATCTCAGCGTTGCCGAAGATTATAAAAAACTCGTTGAAGATCATGCCGCGGAAGGCACGTTGACTCGGGTGTGTTTTCTCGTTGTGCAGATCATATGACTCGTTGTTTGTTATCGAGATGAGGCAGCCAGGCTTATTCAGAATCTAGTTTTAGACATAGGCCCCGGAGTAGTAGCCGGCTAGATATACGCCGTGGATAGTCTTGACCACACAGAGCAAACTATCAAGGCCGTCGACGTATTTGTGGAAAAGTGTGGCGTTGAATGGGTCGTAGCGATAGACCAGTCGAGCACTGCTAAAAGATTGCTTCATCCGAAGTTAAAGGTGGCGGATGAGTGTTATTTTGTGTTGAAGCTGATTGCACAGCACTTGAGTTTCAAAGAATTTGTCGTACTGGGCGATTAGGAAAGGATGTAGACAATAAGTCTCCGCCAACGTGTTGTAGTGCTAAAGCTGGACAGCTGCAGATAGTGGCAGCTTTGCAGTTGTTGAACTTAGTCCCATTTGTCTGTTGGTTGATTCCTTCGAAGAGACAGCTTCAACTTCAGTGATCTTTTAGTGTAGTTATTTGTTACTCTTCAGTAGCTCATCATTCTCAGAGCAAAGCCTTTCGGTTTGTAGTGACTGCGCAGTTATTTTGGTTATCAATGACTAGTTATCCGATTGGAGTTGCAGTAGTTTGCCGCCAAGTGCAGTCTTCTCCCTTTCCGATTGCTCTGTTTTGGCCAAACATTCTTTATATCTGTTATTCATTTCTTCATTGACTGCCTTTAGTTAATTTACATCCTGAGTAAGTACAGTCATCTCCCTTTGGCCTGCGTGGAGACTCTGCTTATGCTCTTCCACATATTGCTGCAATTTGAGCAGTTCTTATTAAGGCTCGTTTTCTTCTCTCACAAGAACAACTTCCTTCGTGTGATCTCCCTGTAAATCGTATTCGTATTGCTCGATCTTCATGCTCAGTTCGCTGACTTTCAACTCTAGCTCGCAGATTTGAGTCTCGAGCAGTGTTCTGGCCTTGGAAGTCTCATTGTACTGTGCTTGAAGCTGTTCTTTCTGTCTTTTAGTCTATGCAAGCTCTTTCTATAGTTTGGAAATCGATGTTTTGAGCTTACTGCTTTATTGCTCATGAGCTTTGTGTGAGGCTGCTAACTCCTCTCCATTGGACTGCCTTACTGATAAATCGGCAATGCGACTATTCAACTCTACTTGGACTGCTTTGAGTTGTTCGATCTATGACATTGCTGCATCATACATCTTAGTCAAATGTGCCTTTTAATTTTATAGATCGGCATATCTCTCACAGCATTGCTTCAAATTATATTATACTTCTGCATATCTTTTCTCAGACTACTATAAAGACTGTTACAATTCAGATGCCTTCGATAAACTGCTGCGGATATCTCTCTTCAGTTGTTCGCCTTCCTGGGATTTGATAGCAATTTAGTCTCTTTGAGTTTCTATTGTTTGCTGCAGTTCCGCAATCGTTTTATTTAACTCCGCCTTCTATCTTTCAAAGTCCATTCGCAGTGTTTTCAGTTGTTCTTTGTAGTGGTTACCTTTATTGAAATCAATCTCAACCTTCCTATCCATTTGTCGTAGGTTTACTCTCCCTTGCTCCCTGTTTTCCTATGCCTTTACTTCTACTTCCTCACTCAACTCCACCGAGTATATTTCGTACGCTATCATTCTTACCTTGCTGCTGCCCAGCAAATCAGCAATCTTCTTACCATTTGTCTCAAACGAAGTGCCAGCATATCCAAAGTTGCCCTCAATAACTGTATCGCTGAGAGCAAACCGCAAGTCTGACTTTCCAAAGGCCACACTATTGCCAAAGCTTCCGTTCATCGATTTGCCTGATAGAAGGTGATAGAAGTCAGTGTCTCCACCTTTGATGTTCGATTCGAATATGAATGCGATGTCTTCTCTCTTATCCTGGCTGAGGGGTGGCTTCACGATTGAAGACTGCGAATAGACTGCGATAATCTTTTCTTTCTCAGTGCGAATCAGCATCACAAAGTGTGGCTTGTTGACGAAGTGAGTCCACTAAAGCTTGGCTTGAGGGGAGTACTTATACAGCAGACATGTTTCCTTCACTGTTTTACCATTAATCCTCTCAATTTAGCTGATGAGAGATTGCTTAATTGGGAAAGATTCCTTGGAGTTGTCCAGACAGCTTCGCCCATCAAAAAGGGAGCTGATTTTGTATTGTCTCTCCCTCTCCAATTCGGCATTACGAACTTCAATGAATGAGCTATGCAGGGACTAAATCTAAAGATTCTGAAGCTCCTTCTGTTGTTCCATCCGAGCAATCTCTTACACCTTGCTTTGGATACTCTATTAACCTCTCTTGACCTCATTGGTCAGGAAGGCATTCTTACTTTTAAGGTTTTATATTTCCTGGAATAGTGCTTGTTCTCCCCTTTTCTGTTCATTCAGTAACTGTTGTCTTTGATCGAGCTCTTAGGACAGCGATTTGACTCCTGATGCTAGTCTATTTACCTCGTCTTCGAGCTGATGCCTCAGATTGTGCTCCTCTACCTTCTCAAACAAAATTCTTGACTTTTCTGTTTTGAAATTGGCCAGTGTTCCTTCCAAAGCAAGTACAAGTTCTTTGAAATATGTTTCATTGTCTCCGCCTTTGTAATTGAGATAAGAGTAGCTCGCTTCGATCTCAGAGAATTTGTTACTCTACAGGATGGATTCCAACTTGGTGCAATGGGACTCGTTTTAGCGTTTGATTTTATTCATCTGTGTTTGTAGGTCAGCAATGATTTGGGAACAATTACTATGTGCACTGATCAGCTAACTTTTCTCCTGTTATAAGTTACTGATCATTCCTAATAGTTCTGTTTGATATTATATTTTTGCTGACAATTACTTCTAAAGCACTTCCTTGGATACTTATAACTGTTTCATGGTTTAATAAATATTTAAATGGTCTCTATTTTTGTTGAAGTTATCGCTATTTATATTGATATCTTCCATTTTTATGTCAGATGTGTTGTATCTGCAACTATATCCGTATATTGTTGGTAATTATGAATCTTAATTAATGTTGATAGATTGTTGGTCTTTTATTCCTGCCTATCTGCGCTGTTGCTATTTGAATAAATTTTATTTATTGATTATTTATGAGTTTAGATTGGACAGTCTGATTTTTTATTATCTTTATAGGTATAGCGAATGTTCTAATTATTCATTTTTTCTGTTACTGTTATTGATTTGTTCATCCAATAATTTGTTGATCTGTTCTTTGGACTCAATCTACTTTCTTAAATCTTCCCCGCATTCTCTAAGATAATTATAATCATTATTTTGCAGCACTATCAAATCTTGCAGCTTTTTTTTCTATTCCATTAAATCTTTGATGATTTTCTAATTTTGATCAGTGGTATTTTTATATCCTTATAAGATACTATGCAAAGATTTAATTTATAAGCAATAATCTATTTGAGGTAATTGTTTTTAATATCCTTTATTTGCAATCAATTATTTGAGCTATTTTATTTTCTTTTATTTTTTCAGTAACTATTCTTTTAAATTCTTAAATTCACTGATTAAAATCCTTTTTTTATCTTTGTATTGCTCATATTCGATCTTTGAAGCAGCAAAAGAAATCTAACCAATTTATTTAAACTCCTTTTTTGGAAGAATTTATTTGCAGATATCAATCCAATTCCATTGCAATTGGGCAATGCCCGAAGAACCAAATTGCTGCTTTTAGTTTACAATATTTTTGATCATGTTTAGAAAGGAATCGAAATCTCTTGGAATTTCAATTTTATGATTCGCTTATTTAATTTTTTTGTTTTATAGAATAGCTTTTAAATCGCTGACAAAGACAATAAAATAAGTTGATATCATGTCAAGATCTTTTATTGTGTTGCCATTAATCTAATTTAGCACAACGCTAATTCTATTGTAATTGGGAGTGTAGGATTTTTGTTTGCCTTAGCTTAATTT
>Ga0302188_10000992_pt1 | contig 23170 bp, 16 predicted proteins | sample II_Bog_E2_1_FD_198783 | JGI IMG/M metagenome (GOLD analysis project Ga0302188, IMG submission 198783) | Peat permafrost microbial communities from Stordalen Mire near Abisko, Sweden - II_Bog_E2_1 | ecosystem: Environmental > Terrestrial > Soil > Wetlands > Peat | place: Sweden: Abisko...
AGTTCATTATTCTGAGGAGTAAGTTTACCATTTTCTCAATTGGATAACTTTCGGTATTGCTTTGGTTTACGTTGCTATTGTTATTTTCATGCCTTTGCCAAATGAATGGATATAAAGACTGTTTTACGATGGATCAATTCAGAAAAAAAGTTATACTGAGTGCATGGAAGATTAAAATTTTAATAAAGCCTATTGGCGGACTAATCCTGCCACCTGTTTTACTGAGGAGAAAGACCTAAATAAACCTGATGAAGTAATTGTTCATTATTCATCTATTAGATAACAAGACTTTTAGATGATTACGAAGGAAAACGAGCCCGAGCCAGATATTCCTGAGGACAAATCACGGAAATAAAAATAATTTGCTTGTCAACCATTATATAGGGTATGTATATTAAGGCCACTTTCGGGGGGTGATCAACCATAATAATGATTTGCTATATTCAAACAAAATGGTATTTTATAAAAGTTCCCTTCTTAGGATACTGATAAAAAAGTATAAAAGCAGTTAATTGCAATTCTACTTTTAATAAAAATATATATTCTTAATTGAACTCATTCGTCTCAAGAAAAATTTAAATTTTACCAGGTTATATCGTAATTATCTTAAAAGCAAATACTAAAATATTTCGGAATGGGTAATTTATTAATACTGTAATTATTATATTTTCGCTTATATTTTTAGAAGGCTTTAATGTCTTTTTAAACAGCTTTTGAAAATTCATCTAAAATGGTTAATGAGTTTTTCCTATCATAAAATTTCTAATTTTAAGGTTATATGGTTAGATTTGCTTGGGCTGATAACTAATGCTTTGGGCTATTAGGAAGTCATTGTAAATTTTAGGAACTTACCAATAAAGTATATTGATTCCATAATGATTGGCTGTAAATTTTAAGTGACTAAATTATAAATTGTAAACTAAACTGATGTCTAAAATTGTCGTACATTTTGCAATTTGATTGTTTAGAAAATAATCAAAATTATTCATCCACTAAGTATGTCAAGATAATCGCAGCTGAATAAAAAATGAAAACTACCACTTAAATAATCAAACTCAATTTCGTTTGCGAAGCTTTAACTATTAAAGATAAGATATAGATGTATCGTGATCAAATGCATGAACAAGCTTTCTTGAGATAAAATATTTTGATACTTAAAGACTCTAATGATTAAATTTTTAATTTGAGTTCACTTTAAATCCTCCTTGATTTTTTGTAGTCTCCTGTCAAATAAATTTATTTGATAAGTAGATAATATTTATTTCATCAACATTACAAATTATTCATCATCTTTTATTAAACACAATCAAAAAGAAAGAGATGTACACTGACAAAAAATAAAACGATTCATAAACCCCCTAGCAAGCAACATTTCATGAAAGGCGTATTAAATAAATTTACGATTTTCCTGCTAAGATCTACAAGGCTTAGATGCACAAATTTGCGAATAAATTTAGATACAAAATCGATCGTAAAGATAATGAAAAACCATCCATATGTGCCTGCTGCTCGTTACCCATTCACCAGACTGCAATTAATATCTTTTAAGAAACCACACCTTCAACTGAAAAACACTCTGTTGACAAGATCAATGAGTTCAAGTTAAACTCTGGTACTTCAATGTTCTTTACTTTCATAAAGATGTCAATCATCTTCCTTTTACTTCGATTCCTAATAACTGACTTATACAACCTGATATCTAGCACGACTGCAACATACTGCATCGATAACCCCGATAAGTGTAGTAGTTTATCTAATCTATCAACATTTAACAAGAACACTTCGAGAGACGAAGGCATGGTAAATGTTGTGGATATTCTCAACCTAATATCAGTCTTGGCATCAATAGTTTTCTTTATTATCTACCGTAGATATCAGTTTAGGATATATTGCATTGTAGAAAGCACCAGTTTTTCACAAGATGACTACACATTGTTTGTAGAAAATATTCCTATCTATATTCCTCAAGAAGATATACCTCAATATATACCTGAAGAAGATATACCTTCTCAAAAAAATAATACAAACTAAGTTTCCTATTAAAAGCTTCTGAAAGAAGGATTTGAAAAAAAAATTAATGAGTGGATTTAGAATGATGTCCTGAGCCATAAAAATTAAAAAACTAGATTATAAACTGACTTTCATAAATTGGCAAAGGAGGAAGACTTTAAATACAAACCAAAAATAAGATCTATTTCTCTCTGTTTTGACCTTACATAAATAAAAAAAATTGATAATATCCGAGAGAAACTTATGGATTAAATCATCGCTAAAGTGTAGAAGATCGATGAACCTAAAGAATATCGCACTTTAGAGAGGCCCATCAAAGAAATTAATAAATATTATATTGAATTGAGTAAACGTTTCGCTATGGATGAATCTGCTTCTTTCAATCTATCGCATTTTGTTGGTAAGGCTTATATTTCCTTCGAATATCAGCATTACTGTCAGTTTCTACTTAGGTAGTACTAGAAAAATAAATTTATATATATAAAGGAAAAGCCACTTACCTTGTAATTAGCTTCTCAACCGAGTGATGTTTATTGGCAAAATATGAGGATTGATCATAATGAAAGACTTCAATCAATATTTAAATCATATTTGGTTCTTATAATGACTCTAACATTCTCATTCTTTGCCTTAATGGGACTTGAGTTGCTTCAGTAAGAAAGTACACCTGAGCAGTAATCTACGACGACGAACCCTGTAGAGACGTAAAGTTCATTCTTGAGCTATGCCTTTACTCTATTAATGACTATTCTCATTAACGTTATCAACTATATCCTTGGAGAGGCTATTCAAACCCTTACAGAATCCTAAAAACACAAGAGCAAAACAGATTAAATCACTTCTCTGGTAGTTAAAAATGTTGTCTCTCAGTTCTTCAATACCGCTCTCATTTACTATATCATTTCAGTGATAAATCCTTAAATTGGTCCGCTCACTCAAAATGGAATTGTGGTTAAAATCATGTCTTTGGTGGCAGTGAGTGGAGCCGTTAACATAGTCATGAATATACTGCAAATTAAATCACTTATAATTCAACTATTAAATAAATGGAAGTATAAAGACGAAGAATATGAAGATACCTTCCAAGTGCAGCTTAATAAGAAAATGGAGGATCCAGAGTTTAGTTTTGCATAGAGATATGCATATTATATAATGCAGGTGTATGTGGTATCCTTTTATGCTTGCATTGCTCCTTCTATTACTATTATCCTAGCCCTTATCTTTGTTGCTCAGTACTGGGTTGACAAAGCTAATCTCTTTTATCGATTTTCTTGTCCAACTGACTTTAATTATCGATTACCGCGATTAAATTTAAAAATATTCTAGGTTTCTATCTTAGTCTTGGCAGTTGGCAATCTGATCTTCCTGCCTGAAGTTCATTATTCTGAGGATTAATATTATTATCTTCTGAATTGGATAACTTTGGGAATAGCTTTGCTTTATGTTGTTTTTGTTATCTGTCTGCCAGATAAATGGTAACAAAAACTGTTTTACGATGTATCAGCTGAGAATAAAAGTTACACTGAGTGTTTGAGAGATCACGATTTTGATCAAGTATATTGGCTAAGCAATCCTGCCACCAGTTTTATTCAGGAGAAAGACTTAAATAAAGATGGCAAGAAATTTGTTGATTACTCATCTTGTATCTCGAAGATTGGAGACAAAGAATACTATTATAGTATTGTCAACCAAATCATAACGAATATCTTTCCTTTAAAAATGGTCAATCAAATTCAAAAATGATGATGAACGATATTTTAGGATAATTCTTATACAATTATTATAAAAGAAGATAAGCAATGAATTGAAATTTGACTCTAATAAAATTATATATTTTTCCTTAGTTTTTCATAACATTTATATATTCTTCATGCATCCCAAGGATGATATTTTATTCTATTTTATATATTCTTCATGATAATTTATCTAAATGATTCATTACTAAAACAGGAATACTCGATTATTTATTATTTACAACAAAATAAAAGTCATCATTTGTATACCGAGAGCTGACCTTAAAAATATTGAGTACGATCATTTTATTTTACTTATTGCAATAAGAATAAAAAACAAGAGTATCGATTCTTCATTTAGAGAAGAAATCAAGAAGATAAATTAATGAAAGAAAAAACTTCGCTTCAGGAATCATCCTAAGTTGCAGCTTAGAACAAAGTTTAGTAAGTTTAAAAGATTCGAGACCAATCAGTCAAAGAACAATAATTTGAATGAGGCAAATAAGAAGAAAGACAAGAGGTCACCCTCAAAACTAACAATCCCCGAAATCGAATAGGAAGTGAACAAACATGTAAACATCGATTAAAGATTGTCTCCTGCAAAGAATAGGCTTGAGTCTCAGAATATCAAAAATTCAAAAACTCGATAAAACACAGCAAAAGCGGCCGAAAATTAAAATAAAGAAACCTATCATGAATTCTATTCTTTGGCAATAAAGTAAGTTCTGCTGTCAAATTAAAATCATTAGAAATATTTATTGAAGAAAGTACATAAATTCTTCATTTCAAAGGTAAATAAGGTTGGTTCAAAAATTAATATTGCCAAATTGCCTCATATCGAAGAGACTGCAGTTTAAAAAGGTTTAATAATGAAGATAAAATATAGTTTTAATATCATTCATTTGCATGATTAATTCTTCTTTTTTAAAGAACAGACATTTTTCGGTCCTTTGATAAATGTAAATGATTTAATTTTTTAATTCGAATTCAGTTAAACTCTTCTCCTTTATTTTTTCTGTAATGTACAAACTCAATATATTTATTTTCAAGTACCAAATATCTATTTAATCAGATTACAATTTTTTTCAACATATCTTATTGACGACCATCATGAGTCGAATGTCCATTTAAGGAACTGTTTATAATGAAGAACTTCTCCAATAAAGTCAATATGATGAGGACCGCATTGAGCAAATCTATCATTTTCCTGCCGATATCTAAAAGGCCCAGATTCATGATAGAGCTACTACATTTGGATACAACCCCAAGCATATGGCCAACAAACAAAGACCTCCCCTATGTCCCTGCTGCTAGTTGCCGATCAACACAGCTAAAATTGTTTTAAGTTATGGAACTACGCCCTCTGCTGACAAAGTCAAGGTCGGGAGTAATGTGTTCATGCTGAACTCTGGTACTTCAATGTTTTTTACTTTCATCAAAATGGCTGTCATCTTTCTTTTACTTCGGTTCCTAATAACTGATATGTACAACATGATATCCAGCACTTCTGCAACCTATTGCACCGAGAACCCCGATAAGTGCAGCAGCATGTCCACTTTATCAGCTTATAACAAGAACACTGAGAAAGATGAAGGAATGGTAAATGCAGTGGATATTCTCAACCTAATATCAGTCTTGGCATCAATAGTTTTCTTCATTTTCTACCGTAAATATCAGTTTAGGATATATAGCATTGCAGAAAGCACCAGTTTTTCACAGGATGACTACACATTGTTTGTAGAAAATATTCCTATCTATATACCTCAAGAAAAGGGAAATTAAATTTCTTACTAAGATCATCTCAAAAAAGATTTTGAAAAAAAAATAGATGATTGGATTTAATTAGTCATTAAGACTGAAGGAAAGAATAATCGATTAGAAGGTGATTTTTTTACATTAACAAAAACTATCAACGTTAGAGCAAAGCCAAAAGTAAGATCTGTTTCTCTCTGTTTTGATCTAACATAAATGGAAAAAATCTCTAGTCTGAGATAATCACTTATGGAGGAACACATAAAGAATGTACTGTCTAAGATCGATGTGCCAAGCTCATCATCCCCTTTTTTTGTACCCAATCAAATTAAAACCGTAAATAAAGAGTATATTGAATTGAGTAAACGTTTCGCTATGGATGAATCCTCCTCTTTCAATCTATCACATTTTGTAGGTAAGGCATATGTTTCTTTCGAATATCAGCATTATGGCTAATTTTTAATGAGATAATACGAGGCAAATAATCTAGTAAAGATTAATTAAAAACCACTAACACTTTCATCAGCTTCTCAACCAAGCGATGTCTATTGGTTTAACATGAGGATCAGTGATGATGTACGACTGAAATCGATAGCTAAATCATATTTGATTCTAATAATGGCATTAACATTCTCCTTTGGTGCCTTACTGGGACTTCAGTTGCTTCAGCTAACCAAAACACCAGATCAGCAAACTACGACGACAAATCATGCAGCGGAGTAAAGTTCATTCTTGAGCTATGCCTTTACTCTATTAATGACCATTCTCATTAACGTTATCAACTATATCCTTACAGTGACCATTCAAACCCTTACAGAATCGTAAAAACACAAGAGCAAAACTGATTAAATTACTTCCTTGATGATTAAAAATATTATAGCTCAGTTCTTCAACACCGCTCTCATTTACTATATCATTTCAGTGATAAATCCTTAAATTGGCCCACTCACTCAAAATGGAATTGTGGTTAAAATTATGTCTTTGGTGGCAGTGAGTGGAGCCGTTAACATAGTCATGAATATACTGCAAATTGGATCACTTATAACTTGTTTATTAAACAAATGGAAGTACAAAAATAAAAAATAAGTTGATGTTTTCCAGGTCCAGCTTAATCAAGACTTCCAAGATCCAGAGTTTAATTTTGCATAGAGATATGCATACTATATAATGCAGGTGTATGTGGTATCCTTTTACGCTTGCATCGCTCCATCCATTACCATTATCCTAGCCCTTATCTTTGTTGCTCAGTACTGGGTTGACAAGGCTAATCTCTTCTTTCGATGCTCGTGTCCTACTGACTTTAACTATCAATTATCACGATTGACTTTGAAAATATTCGAGTTTTCTATCTTAGTCTTTGCAGTTGGCAATCTGATCTTTTTGCCGGAAATTCATTATTCTTAAGAGTAGGCTTATCATATTCTAAATTGGATAACTTTCGGGATAGCTGTGCTTTACGTTGCCTTTGCTATCTTCTTGCCAAAGAAATGGGAATAAAAATTGTTTTACTATGAAACAATTGTGGGGTAAAGTTACACTAGCTGCTTGAATAATCACTATTTTAATAAAGTCTATTGGTTAAGCAATCCTGCAACTAATTTCGCTAAGGAGAGAGACATGAATAATGGAAAAAAATTCGTTAACTATGACGTTGGTAAATAATGCATTGCCAGCAAAAAAGATTTTTAGAATTTTCAGAAAGCAGAAGAAAGAGAAAGCATTGTCTAAAAATATGATGCAAAAGACGAGTCTGTTATCAAATAAGTCTTCAAGGAATTTACACCTAAAATAGATGTCAATTAATCAAAATAATGATCCATTATATCCAGGTAAAATTATTTTATAAAAATTCCTTCTTAAATTATTATAAATGTTTAATTGTAATTCAATTTATATAATAAACAAAAATATTTTCTTTGATTTAAATCATTGCGCCTTGAACATTAAATATATTCTTTAGTTGTAATTTATTTCAGGAATTTATATAAAATCAGTACTAAAATATATTCCTTATTTGTCATAATATGAAAATAGTAATTTTTATACAACGAGCTTATCTTAAAAATATTTGAGTTCTATAATTCTATAATTTTGATTGAACCTCTTGTAATAATTATAATGGGAACGAGTGTATCGGTTCCTCAATCGGAGCGCGAGAGAGTGTAGAGAAATAAGAAATATAAACAAATGAAGGAGAAAACTTCGCTTCAGGAATCATCCTAAGTTGCAGCTTAGAACAAAGTTTAGTAAGTTTAAAGGATTCCCGCCTCCAATGTGCTGACTGAGACCAATCAGTCGAAGAACAATAATTTGAATGAGGTCAATAAAAAGAAAGAAAAAAGGTCGCCCTCAAAACTAACGATGCCCGAAATTGAATAGGAAGTGAACGAACACGTAAACATCGATCAAAGGTTGTCTCCTGCGAAGAATAGGCCATAGTCTCAAAATATAAAAGGCTCAAAAACTCGATAAAACACAGCAAAAGCTGCCTACGATTAAAATAAAGAAAAATTGAGTGGGAAACCTGCTGAGACAACTCAGGTCATAAGAGTGGTTTCTCAGCAGCCAGAGGACCTCAACATAAACACGAAATAAAATTAAAAATATGCATAAACACTTGACAAAGACAAATAGGATAAGCTAAAGGCTTCTAGGAACTAGGAAGATAAGGATAACAACGGGTGCTCCTTATTTGGCAATAAAGTAAACCATACTATCAAATCAAAGACCCTGAAACCTGAAAATTTCCCTATTAAAGAAAACACCTATTAGGCTCAAAACATTAGCTTTGACGAGTGTGATTGGAATATTCCAAAGGAAGCAACAAATATCATTTAAGAAAAGAAAAAATTTACACCAGAAACTAGTATAATTTTAAATCATAATTTTGCAGAAATAAATTCATCTCCAGATCTCGATAACCACAAGCGTAAATGGAAAACTCGAAGAGAAATTATGAATGAAGTCATTGAGGGAAGAAGGAAAACTGCAAATGACGATTTTATGTTAACTGCCCTCTGTCAATCATAAGGATAATAATATTCTTTTCTGACCAGAAATGACAAATGCACAATAGGAATTTGTAACGACCCATGAATAGACATAAACTCCTTTGATTTTATTACAAAAGATAGAAGTATTCCAGATTAAAATTATTGATAATTAATAGTGAAATCTTTTCAGTTTTAATATATATTACTATCTATGGATGAAGACTATGAAATGTTTAAGATTGTCGTTATCGGGTCTACTGGTACTGGAAAAACTAATATTTCCATGCGCTATGTGAAGAACGAGTATGTAGAGGGTCATAGGGCAACTGTTGGAGTCGAATTCCTATCTAAGATAGCTCAAGTTCGCAACCAGAAGATAAAAGTTACTTTATGGGACACTGCAGGACAAGAGCGATACAAATCTCTTAGTAAGGTCTACTACAAAGGAGCGAGTGGAGTTCTCATTGTTTATGATGTGACTGATCAACAGAGCTACCTCGATGTAGAGACTTGGATGCGCTTGGCAAGTACATCTTTCTCACTTAGATTAAAATCTAAACCTTTCTGATGTTGTTTTAATGGTGGTCGGTAACAAAATGGATCTTGAGAAAGATCGAAAAGTGCCAACTTAAAGGCCGATCAGATAGTATAAAAATAACTTTGACATTGATTGCTGGTAAGTATCTGCCAAAACTGGGCATAACATCAATGAATTATTTACTGACATGCTGGCAAGTATTAATGAAGCTATTTAGAGGTATATTCAAAAAACATGGATATCAAATCAAGTGTATTTATGGATATAGGTGATTACGGAAGCGGAAGTTCTATATTAGATCGTGATTCGATGCCCATGCAGCAGGCAAAGAAGGAAATAAAATCAAAATAGATAGCCATTTCGTAGGTCATAGAAGAGAAATAAGACGACTAAATTTTGCCAGTTCCTATAATTCCAAATAGAATCTCCAAGCAGCCTGCGCAAAATAATCGAATGACTTTGACAGCCACTGATTAAAAAAAGAGGATAAATTAAAATAAGACTAAAAAAGAAAAGAAGAAGTGCTGCTGACTACATATATTTATTTCTGTAATTATTAAGATGGTTCACATCATAGCTTCAAGTAATTTCAATTTATTATTTACTGATTCAAAAAGAGGCTTATCTTGTATACTTTACATTTTTTAGATCAGTGTGAAAGCTTGATGAGTCCAATCTCCCCTTTGCTCAGCAATCATGTTTTGAAATTCAGAAAAGTTTGTAGTATTCGGACTGCGTTTGGGTTGCTCTCGTAAATAGTCTTTGTATAGAGATATGTGTTTAATTAGAGGTAAAGAAGCCACTTTTTTATTGGTTTATAAATTTGAACGTTCTGGGGCTTTGGCAGTCTTCTTCGCCAAGGACAAATACTATAAACCCTTTGCTCTTCGCTCGAAACAACTTAAACTATGTCTTAAGTTTGGTAGTTGTATATTTTTTTCTTGTGAAGTATGCACAACATTCGGCTTAAAATGATCCAAGATATATTAGTTATATTTTTTAACTTTTTCCAGTTGTCTGAGTCCTTTTTACTGAGCTTCTTGCTGTTATACCTTTTGTTTGATTTCCTCTGCCAGAATTCTATCTACAAAAATACTTTGATAAAGTTTTCGACTTGATTTAAGACTGCTAGTTCTTTCTTGATAATTGCTCATCCACTGTTCTCTTCTCTGTTTTAGCCTCCAAATATAGCTTTATTAATGTTACTTGATGTCTTCCCAGATTCTTTTGCTTTTGACAAGACTTAGTTGTTGCAATTTCTGATTTCGCTCTTCCTCAAGCTATCTTGTCAATCTCTCTCCATTATTTTATAAAACTTCAAATTGATATCTTGTTGGCTTCACTTTACTGACTAAAGAAGCACATTAATTTTGACTTTTTACAAACATATTTTTTAATGATTCGGATCGCATTTTTCTCTTCATTGCTTACTTTCTATTTTTTTATCTAATTTCTTATATCCTTTAGTGTTCCTTCTTGATGTTTGCAACATTAATCTCTTAAAATTATTTTTTAACTAATTCTGATTTTTACAATAAATGTGATTTAAACTCCCTGTTTTTTTTAATTGCTTATAATATTGGTTATTTCCATTAGGGATTAGCACCTTTATTTTAGTTCGCTTGATTTAAATAGATAATTCTACTATTCGAGTGACTCTTATTCAAGCTCGCATTTTTTCTTATTAATTCAGCTTCCTCTTGAAGCACTTCCTTCAACTCTTCAACTATTTTATCTTTTCGTCTCTAGATTATTGCTCGCTCATGGTGAATAAGTTCCTATTTGGACATTTATATTTTTGGCTGCAGAGGCAATTGTACTTTCTTTCTGATTGCTGTTTTTCCATTAAGTAACTACTATTAAAGTTTTTGTTAAATAATCTTGTTATATTTACTGTTGATTTTCTTTCCTTTTTAAGTTTATTTGACTTTAGTTATGAAGTATTATTGAAAAGGTCCGCAATACACTGAATCCTGATTTTCCTATTTTTTAATTTCCCGATCATCAGGCAAATTAATAAATTAATTTTTACTTTCTCCTGCTTAAAACTATACGTTGACGCTCTCTCCCTCTTTTTACATTTTTATTAAATATATTTGCAATATATAATGCAAACTAATATTAGCAAAGACTTCTCCCCGATGTTAGACAAAATTTAAAGCATTAATCAAAGTCGATACAAGACCTTTTTTGCAAATCATTCCTCTTCCACTCCAGATAGAGTATTCATTCTTTAAATCAGTTTTAAACCTGCAATTCTTTCAATCAAACCATATAATTTAGCAAGTTCAATTTGATAAAATGGAACACAAAGATATATCAACCTTCTGAAGGAGAGAAGAGACTTAAAATTTAAAATGCTATGTACAGAAATAGACTGTCAATTGTATATCGTTAATTAAGTAGGAAAAAATACGGCCCAGATAAAAAGCAATTAAAACTGAGCCTTCACTGGTATATAAAAAAAGTTATAAAGAGGATTATGAACAAATAAAATCTGAACTTGATCAGATTAAAGTATAGCTCATTTCCAAAGAAAATAATATTATTCGATAATCTTTTGCTCCGAAGGCAGAATTCAAATTAAATCATAAATCTTTATATGCTCATTTCCTTAAAAAGAATAGTCAATGTATGAGTGATAAGTAAATTCCTTGCTAATAGAGTTCATCAATTATGAGTAAGTCACTTTTGTTAGATAAAAAGGGAAGATTTAACAGTAGTTCGACTAAGAGATGCTTATATATGAAGAGTAGAATTCATTCTGTCAATTAAAGAATGGAGAAAGTGCTGACAAAGTGGAGACCACCTACCAAGTCAATCAATGAAAGATATAATGAAATATGGTCTAACTATAAAAACAAAAACAATAAATTGAATCAAAGTTTAGTATTGTATAATCGCCCATCGAAGTTGTTAAATTAATCAAATGAAAATTCAAAGCAAGGCTTAAATACTATTTTACTTTGATTATTCTCTTCCTCTATTCAATTATAACTCTTATTATTACCAAAGTCCTTTCTATCCAAATAAAGCTAAATTAATTAAAAATGTAATATTAATGATGTTTTGAGAGTGGGTATTTTGAAGTCATAATGAACCTCAAAGAGTTGAAACAGAAACCTCAAATGTAAATCAACCTAAATGATTAAGAGAATATGCAAGTTTTAATACTTTACATTAAATAATATGTTGACTAAATAAATCTTCAATCAATAGAAACTAATCATCGGACATTCTTATTGCCTAATAACTCAGCGCACTCTTCGCAAAGTTTAGTCATTTACTTCATCCATTCTGCCCTTTTTGCTATACTTTTCTCCTTGATTTAGCATAAATCAATTATGTTTTGATATATTTGCTCTAGAACACAAGACTCCTCTTCACTTTCCCCTAAACCCTCAAATAGCTGAGATAAAGAATTTTGTTGATTCAAGATCATCAGTTATGCGAACTTAATTGCATTGCAGTGTTGGTGATTTTTTGATTGTTTGCTCATCTGCTTAATATTATAAAGTATAGTAAAATTAGTCGTCTTATTTATGTCGCTACTGATAGTGATAAATAGTAATAATTATTTCTCTTGAAAATAACAAGATCAGTCCTTAATCATCCCTTGATATGTAAGTTTCAGCAATTGTTTGTCGAAAAATATTTGATATTCTGGAGATAATTGGGCCCCGTCAAGTTGTCTCTATCCCCTTTCTGAAAAATCTTTTGGATAAAATTTACATGCCGGCATATAATTGCTATTGTTTCTATCCCTTGTCAATAGTCCTAACTCTTTATAAATGGTGGCCACCAGTTCTGAGCAGAAAAATCCGCTTTATTCCTATTTTTTTTCTTTTTGTTCCTTGCTGTCTTCAGGGGAAGGTTCTGGATTTATAACTGATTCATGTGCCATCAGTTTTTATAAAGAAATATTATATCTTTTTGCCATATTTTTCTTTACAAAATTTTCCACAATTGAAAAAAATTCACTATTTCGTTCAATCTTTAAGAGTCTTCTCCAAACTATCCTTTCTCAATGCATGCTTACTTTGGGATACTACTGTACCAGTTGTAACGAATGACCCATCTCCAAGGAGTTAGACCCACACCTGTACCCGAGTTAGCTTCGAAAATAAGCAAACCATAAGAAGGGTCTTTGATAATCATCGCAACATGATCTAGATAATAACTTAACTACCGAAATTGGACCGAGTAATAAAGCGTTGAGCTTTGGCAAAAAAGTGGTCATCTTAAAAAAGTAAAATATCCCCAGTCTAGCAGTGATTAACGAAATATTCCTCAGTTTAGTATCGTGTTTTATAAAATTCTTCAACATTAAAGAGGGACATGAGCCGAATATCCTTGCCTTTATAATAAACTGGCTACCTTTACTCTGATTATGCATAGCCTCCAACTTATCATACCAATGTTTTACGACCTCTTTACGCTCATGTTCAAGCAATAATTTAATTTTTCCTATTTCTATTCTTAATGATATTATAATTACAAAATTTGTTTGTTATCTTTGCTGTGTTCGTAGTTGACCGATACGCTGACAGTATCGAAATTGATGGAACCAACCAATATTGTATAATTGCCTTTGTTATCTGTTTTATAGATTTATAGAGTTGACTAATTAAACAATTCGCATTGGCACTTCCATTGTTCTTGCCCTGATGAACAAAACGATCCACATCCTTGGCTATTAATTAAATCATTGCCGTTTTCATCCATAAAGCTTTTTATTCTGATGCTTTTTAATTCAATTTCAGATATTTGCGTTTTTTTTAACTATTAGGGGGATATTTTGTATCGAGAAAAATCAATACGCTTTTTATGGAAACTATTAATTTCAGGAACATCTTCAGGAATAACATCCAGGATATTAAGGTCCACTGTTTCGATAGGCTGCTTATATCCGGACATCCTACCAATGTAGCTTGAGTTCAAACTCTGTAGGAAGATTTCGTCAGCAATTTGATGAGGACTAACATTTTGTGTATTGAAAAAGTTATTATGGGGTGGGGATAAAAAACCTAAGCGAGAATCACCTCCACTTACAAAGCTCGATTCAGTCATGTTCATGTTATTCAGAAACATAAATTTAATATTTAAACTTAAGAGCATATAATCATACATATTTGTTAATACCCTCATTTGGCTGGCTTTTTTTATCAGTGATCAATTTACACTATGCTTGGACTTATAATAGAGCATTTCAAGAGATAATTTTGGAATCTCCATTAATAGCCAATATATAATGAGTTTTTAATATCATTACGTCATTTGAATCGAATTTAATCTAATTTCTCTCATAATAACGGTCTTATTATTTTATTCAAAATAGAAATGGGATGTACTGGATTAATTTCAGACACAAAACCATCCAAAATAGATCATAAAACTAGCAAGGACCACCATAATCAAGAAAATTAGCCATCGGTGGGACCACTAACAAAAAAGTTAGATCCACAATAGTACACTTTTCACAATTTAGAATAGAAAAGAAGCGAAAAGCCTTGCGTTTTCAACTTGCCGAAGGTAACTACAATCTTCCAGTTGTGGAAATCCCCCATATGTATTCAATTGCTAAAATTGAATGATTTCATATACTCATCTATTAAAGATTATCATTAAACAACGAGTTAAAGATGAATTCAGATGGGCTTAAGCAACTCTTTTTTCTTCATAAGCTTGGCCAACTTATTTTTGAGTTCGTGAATGGCTCGTTTTCGGGCTGCTTTGCAGTGAAAAGCACATCCTAGCAAGAGAACAACTGCAATAGCCATTATTCCTATTACTAAAATACTAACGGTAAAGCTCTTTTTAGTATCGATCTCGAAGAGTGAAACGTACATAGTGTATGGAATGGCTATGCTGCAGATAGACTACAGTTGCTCAATATCACCGTTGGCAAGGCAACTAGTAGTGTTAACTATTACAAGAACATTCCATCTTATCATTGATTATTTTCGCTCCAGAAAACATTCCATTTCTGAGGGTGATTCATTAATCTTAAAAAAAGCGAGAAAACCTGTACTTATACCCACTGCATAAGTGCTTCTTTAAGTCGAAAATTTATCAATAGTGGTAATACTATTTAAGCCTAGTCCTTTGAATCGGTTGGTTGGTGGAGGGCTCCCTGCTTATATAAGGATTTGTCGATTTATGCCATATGCTGTGAGAAGCATATCGTCATCACCGCTTATTAAAAGTTTTGGATTAAAATTTCCCCCAAATTTATAAAGCAATTTTGCATCATCTATTTGATTATAATATCTGTTCAATTTTAAGGCTTCAGAAGCCAAGGAAAAGCTTTCGTTGAAGAAAAACTCTGCCACATAGTTAAGGTCGCTTTATTAACAGATCATGTGGACTGTAGATTCGTATTTTTGCAGTTACCAGCAATCTCTTGATTCTAGTTGAATATAAGCGATATCAAAACTTTAATCTTTTTGATGTCGATAAGAGACTAGCTATCCTTAGATCAGAGCATAATAATTATGACCATCTTTGATAGCATCACTATACGATTTTCCTTGAGGAGGGAGAAATTCTGCATGAAGGGTATACTGAGAATTATCTGAATTGACATTGTATATTCTGATGGCTGTACTCATCACTATCATTATTTGCAATGGTTGCGATGAACTATTTGTTTGGTATAGCTAGAATTTCAGAATCTAGCTGCTATTAATATTGTATGGGCCCATTTCGGTAGAATTTGAGGATACATATTGTAATTACCAGCTATTTTAAGGCTTATTCAGATCGACTACCACAATTTGAAATCCATCAGTCGCTAGTAGAGTCATTCCAACCGCAGCTATTTCAATATTCACCTTTTCATTACTATTCAGCCCAATTGTACTGACTGAAAAATTCTTAGGACCTACTTGATAGCTGGTTTCATCATAATTATATTTAACAAAGAGCCTAAGTGTTTAATTGGGTTCACTGAGGTAGTTATCATTACTGATAACAAGAATCACTGTATTGACTTCTTTCCAGACAGCTGAGCTTTAAATCTCCCATCCATCAAGCATTGTTATATCGTGAATGGGTTAATAGTGTAAAGCTGAGTTGTAAAATGTGCAGCTTTGAGATTAGTTATAGAATGAGCTATTATGTATCTGTTCGTTAAGTAGACCATTATTGGTTTAGAAGATTGCCCCTGATATTTCAAAACCTAAAGAATCAAAGCTGCTGCTAAAGTTATGACGTGAAGGGACAATGCTGATATTTGGTTGAATTTTAATATTCACCACTTCCGGTACGATAGGAGAATGATCGACTTGCTGCTGTGTAGCCACTACCAGCAACAGCACCATCATTGGGTTAAGCATTAAATGTATAAATCTAGTGTATAATACAATATCTATCATAATGAAGTGGCTAATCCTCCTTACCATCTTAGTGCTGGGGAGCTGCGAAGATGATGGTGACTGGGTTGATCCCTACTTACTGCCCATTGGCTTTGATGCTCATGGCTTCTTCGCCGGTTACCTCGACATCGATGAAGGCAAATCAATTTATTACGTCTACACTCCTTCTGAAAGTAATCCGTCAAAGGATCCGTTGATAGTCCTATTATCCATGGGACCTGGATGTTCAATTTTGCATGGCTGGCTCTACTCCAAAGGTGAATTTATCTTCACTCGCAACACCACCTCCTTTAGATCCAACTCTCATCATTGGAACCGTATTGCTAATGTTCTTTATTTGGAGGGTCCAGCAGGTGTCGGCTTCTCTACAGGGGCAGGAGTCAACATCAGTGACGATATTACTCAGCATGAATATTTTCGTGCCTTGTTTCGCTTCTACGAAAAGTTCCCTGAACTGAAAGATCAAAATATGTACCTTGCCGGCTATGGGTATGCAGGCGTGACAGTACCAAAATTGGCTCTTAATATTATTGAGCACAATCGCAATCCTGATACTTCTGCTTGGCTGAAAATGAACATAAACGGAATTCTGTTGTTTAATCCCTGCACACGTGGAGAGGAGTGTAGTTCAACTTTTGAATTCAACAGTTATACTATTCAAGCTTTACGCAATAACTTTTTTATTACCAAATAAACTTTGGAGGACTATCGAATGTATTGCACCTTCCGCACTCCAAACTGCGAACTTGTTGAACAAAGAATTGCATCAAATTTCCTAATGACAGGATCAGATCTGCACAACTTGTACACTGAGTGTCTGCATCAACCAGGTGATTATAACTGTATAGATCACCTTGGTATCGATGCATTTATGAACGATGACAAAGTTAAGGTGGACATGAATGCCAATCCCAACGTTAAATGGCAACTCTGCAATGCTACTCTATCAAAAAATTACGAGAGGGATGAGGAGGGTTCGTTTAAAACTTACGAAAGACTGCTTAGAGAATAGCACAATTTGAAAATTGTAAAATACATGTAATTTAGTGGATTGTTTCGGGGACTATGTCAGCAAAGGTGCCTACATATGGTACTAAACGATGGATTGATGACTTGAAAGCAAGTATTGGTCAGCCTAGCATTCGACTCTGGGAACCGTGGTTCTATGAAAAGATAAATGCAGGCGAAGTCGAGTCAATGCCAGGAATGACGCTTGTCACAATTCGTAGTGCAGGGTACTATAATAATAAGGTAGTTACTACATGTTCGAAGACCAGCCTGAGTTAGCTAATCATGTTTATTAATCTTTCTTACTGGGGAAGCAGCTTTGATTTGAATGTATTATTCAGCATCATAACTGTTATGTTGCAATATTAAATAACTGTAAAAAATATTGCATATGTTTGATCAGATTATAGCTGGATTAGATTTAGATATTATCCATTCTCGCTGATTCATTGATATAATCAGTAGATGAGCGTAAAGGGAAAGTCAATTAAAGACTATATTTTAGGGGAGAGCATACGTAGCGAAGTTGACATGCAACTGTTAGAAGGCAAGCAACAACAGGGTAAGGAAGTTACTATTCTCATGGTTGAAAAGAAAAACATAGATCAGCAGACATTCATTTCATATAACAACCTGTTACAAGAAAACTGTCGCCATATCCACCCTAAATACATTGAGGCCATCCAATCTACTAACAACATCTATTTGGTCCTTTAAAAAATTGTTAAAGTCCCAGCAGCAGAGGTTGACTTTCTTCAGTTCTTGCCCTCAATAGTATAACTTTATCACAATATGGGTGAGTTTAAGCTTGAATAGAACGAAATCTTTGTAACTGCAAAACGCCAGTTGGTTTATTTACCCTTCTATAAGCGCCTTCAAACATCCAGCAAATTTTACGCTCAGTTCCATAATAAATCAGTCCTAGGATAAGTTGTTTGCAAATTAGTTCCTCTAGAAAACAAAAACAGAGTTTTAGATATTTTCATCAAAAATATTGATCATCCCTCAGCAGCTGAACTTATTACTAAAGGGATAAAAGCTGAGATGGTTGAGTAATCAAATACGAATGATTATCCTGGAATAGAAGAGGAGGCAGACGATTAGTAAATCATGCAACTCATGTCTAAAGTCAAAGTCAATGCCGATATGAAAAAATAAGCGGGACAATTTATGAGGCAATCCTCAAAGCGTAATGAACATAACGATCCTGAGATCGGTAATATAATGTAAAACGTTCAGTCTTCGATGTTTGTTATAAAGGGAGTCAAATCAGGCACTAACAGAACCAAAATCGAAGTCAAGCTGGGAGAATCTAAATTTCACACTAACTAATTCGATCTCTATTTTAAGTCGTACTGTGAATCTCTTCGTTTCCTCAAGCGGAGTGTAAAATAATTTTTGACTCATTATAAGAACGGTTTTGCTGGAATAATCTCAGCTTATTTATTGTCTATAGTAATCACTCTACGCAAGGCTTACCTAATTAAAGAATTAGAGGAAGGCAACGATATATTTGACCTTTCTATCAATATGAGAGATATACCGATTGACAAGTGTACGAGGTTTTTAAAGAGGGAACTGAAAAGCTAGGCCAAAATGATCTGTTAGCTCAAAGACATCGTTGAGAGATGCAGCAACATGCCTGTGAAGACTTATGCTATCCTCGCTCCCTATCTATAAGATGATATATCGCTCATTGATTTTGGACAGTTGCAAACATTCACATTTTTCTTTATGACTGCGCTCTTAAAGGTTCGAGAGAAAGAGATGCATCAGCTGTACATGGTGGAAGTGATGTACATCCTTCTTCACCGAAATTATGAAATTGTATTCTTTCTCAGTGACTTTCCTTCAAGCTGGAGTCAACAGTATTTTGACACTAAGGTAGCTCTAATTGGAAGTCTACTGCCCAGTTGGTCCCTAAAGTGATATATTTGATCTATAATAGTAAAGTCAGGATTAATATTTGAATTATGAACATCTATATTTTCTATGAAGTAATATGCTTATTCAAATCATGATCGAGTTTTAACTTTGTGTTTTGCCTTCATGATTTCGGCGAACTGTTTTTTGGTAAATTTTATGTTAAATATTAATTACGAGGAATCACACTGATTGGATTATGTTACTTTTAAGATTTATTGACGGCTGACTTTTTTTAACTTGCTTGGTGAGTTATTTTTAGAATATTTCCCAACATTATCTTTTTGCTCTTTACTATAAATAATATTCTATTTTTAGACTATCTTGCAATGATTTAGCTTCTGTTATTACATAGATGGATGAGTTTCAGTTTAATATCTGGAATTCCTATCAGTTTTGCTATCATTGCATTTATTTTTAGCATTCATTTAGGCTGCATTGATTGAAAATCTATTATTTTACTTATCCCATACCTTCTGCTTTGAAAAAACATTATTTTTTTATATTTTTATAGGACTAACAGTTTTTATGCTCATGTTTTTTGACACCATTTCACTCCTGTTATTTAATTTTGGCACCTATTTTTTCCAGACTGTTTGATATGAATATTCGTTAATTATATGCAATTCCTCAATGCTTTCTGTTATTTTCTTTAATATGGTTCGACTCGAATATAAAAAATTGACTCGAATGTCGTCGCAGTTCTCGCAATAGAATGTATCAAATTCGAACAATCTTTTTTTTATCTGAGTAATAATTATAAGTACCTTTTATTTAAGCTCTGCCCAATCATGGACTGCCTCAATGTCCCCTTTTTGTATTCGTTTTTTGATATTGAAATACATCTCCATCAGGCAACTAACTTCCCTTTCAATGAGTGGTATATTTCTGATTTTAAGAGGCACCCATATTAATTCATGCATAACGGATAAAGTTCGTAAGTAAAAAATATAGACTAATCTGTTGTAATTGCCAAAAAATAAAAACAGAAGGTTTTTGCTTTCTTACCATTAATTTATGATATTTATAGATTTTGAATAAATTTTATAAACTTATTATTTTTAACAATATGCATCAATAATTAGTTCTTTACGATTAATGATAGATTTATTATAATTACTCAAAACATTATCTTTTCTTCAATTTATTTACTCACAATGTCTCATTTTTTTATCATCAAATTAATTAAACAGATGACTTTTATTGTTTCTATTATTTTGGATTATTATAAAATCTTTGTAATTATAACTCATACATCTAAAGAATGGCTTGGCAAACTACTTGTTTAATCGCTCTTTACTCATTAACAATATAAATCATCTGCCTGACAACAACGCCCACTTTTCAAGTCACAAACAAATACATTGAAACGGGTATGCAGAATGATATATAGGATCTTACACCTTGGACACATCCGCCTACTACGCAAATTCCAGCATGTCAGGCGTCGAGTGGCAGACTTTTTCCATTTCTTATGCCAATAATCACTCCTCATATTCTCAAGCCCAACTAAGTATTCAAAGTATAAATTTTCAAATATCTTCAAGCCTCATTATTAATACAACTATTGTAAAAAATTATCTGAGTACAAGTAGTCTAAATGTGGCTTTACTTTCAAATAAGCTCAATCAACTACAAGCTTTGCAAATTAGATACTTAGTGATCAATAGTGGATTTACAAAATTAGTAATATTTTATAATGTCTTTATCCGTGTTACAGGATCTGCTTACCCTCTCACCTCAACTTCCCCCTATATCTCATACATAACTGGAATTCCTCCAATAAATATGAATGGGACAATGAGATATTTTTTGGTTTGGGATGGACTCAACGCAACAGTGACAAGTTTAAATAATCAATTGAGTATTCAAACAACTGCCACTCTCTTTAATTCGATAACTCTAAAAATTAATATTCAAACTCCACTCACTGATCCTATAGGATTTATGGGAATGACTTTTGCTTTAATCATTTATAATGAAGAAGTAGTAGCTACATGGCCTTTTCCAGCTGCCAAACTTCATTATGCAGATGTCAGTGGCAGTGGAGCTGCAGCTTCCTTTCTCAATTCTTCAACTATTTTTCAATCTTTTAATACTTTTTGGGGGATAAATTCCTTTGCTTTTAATAATCAATCCTTTTTTTAATTTGATAGCAACTTCATTCCTCAAATTTCTCTCGTCTGTACCAGCAGCAATCCTTTTCTCTCAGTAGCTTTTTCAATGCTCGCCTTCTAATTCAAAGAGTGTGACACTACAACTCCTTTCTATCTCAGCAGTCAAGACCAGTGCTACGATGTCTGTCCTCCTCGATATTATAACGATAACACTCTTTATACTTGTGCCAATTGCCCCAACGACTGTTATCAGTGCTTGCCCAATAATACCTGTACAGTCTGCAATGCTACAACAGACTACAGGGTCTTAGACAGCTCCACAGGCCGGTGTACTCCCCTTTCAGGATACTACGACGATGGTACCAACAATTCCACAGCTTACCCGTGTAGTGTAGAATGCCGAACTTGCACTGGTACCCCAGGGTACTGTACTTCATGTCCTTATAATGCAACCTTCTTAAGCAATAATTCTTGCCCTCCTTGCATGCTTCACTGCGACTCCTGCAATAGTTCATTCACTTGTTTCTCCTGTCATCAAAATTATACCTATCAAAATCTTTCCTGTGTCCCTAACATCTCCATTGCTAACAACTGTTCTACCATAAGCAATTGTGCATCCTGCAACATAACAAATCAAAGTCTATGCAGTTCTTGTTCTTTAGGCTATAACTTGATAAATAACAGCTGCCTATCTAAATGCGGAAACGGCATCGTGATTGCTCCCGAACAATGCGACAACGGCAACAACACAGGAACGGGCTGCTCGGCCAACTGCACCATTGAAGACGGATACTCTTGCATTATTACTAATCTTACGAGCAATTGCTCTCAGTGCCCAAACAGAACATACACTGATTCTACCCACCAATGCTTTCCTTGCTTCAGTTATGCCTGCCTAACTTGTAACTCGATGGCACAATGTCTTTCCTGCAGTCCTTCAGACTTCCGTACACTGAATATTAATACTTGCGTCCCCATTGACAAGTACTATGACGATGGACACAACTCCATAGCCCTTCCATGCAACTCGAATTGCCAAACTTGCTCTGGGTCCTCTAACTTATCCTGTCTCAGCTGTTTGGACGGGAATGCTTTGGATAATTCATCCTGCATTAACTGTGACGCTGCCTCTGGAACAGTTGGTTGCAAAACATGCGTGAAAACGAAAGTTACTTTCAGTTGTTCGTCGTGCTTTACTGGAAGTCTGTCTTCGGGAATATGCTCCTCTTCGGACTCTTCTCCATCTTCACAGTCGAGTTCTAATAATAATACTTTATTGTTAGCAATTTTATTGCCTATTCTCTTCTGTTTACTTAGTTGTTGTTTGATAATATTTTGCCTCTGGAGACGCCGTAAAAATGCTGAAAACAAGGTTGAAGAAGAACAACAATAAAATGAGGAGAAGGCTAATGTATAAAAAGCTCAACTGTAAAATAATATTCCAAAACTTTCTTTAACAAAAATAGACCATCTTTTAATGAAGCCAAATGAAACTGAGTAAAATGAGCTCAGCCTGGAAGAACTGAGGATATCAAAAATGTCTGCTAAAAAATCAACAAGAAAAGGTTATAGTTTGAAAGACAGTAGTGAAATGAGCGACTCAATGTCATATGAAAATGGTTAAGGTCGTGGAAGATGATTTCCATCATTATTATGAATTTATAGATGGTTGTTGATTTATTTTGATCTCAAAATTAACTTTATATTTTGATGTCAAATA
>Ga0302188_10000996_pt1 | contig 23133 bp, 25 predicted proteins | sample II_Bog_E2_1_FD_198783 | JGI IMG/M metagenome (GOLD analysis project Ga0302188, IMG submission 198783) | Peat permafrost microbial communities from Stordalen Mire near Abisko, Sweden - II_Bog_E2_1 | ecosystem: Environmental > Terrestrial > Soil > Wetlands > Peat | place: Sweden: Abisko...
AGAGTTTCCCCAAAACAAAGGATTATAAGAATTATTACTATTGTTGCTTCCCCAGTTTCTATTCCATGACTGTGGAGAACCCCACTATCCTGGTTAGAATTTATTCCAGGAGCGATATGAATATTGATTACATTAAGGCTGGTTCCATCCTTGCTGATTTTTGGTCCAATCAATGCTCCAACTTTGGGGTGTACCCCACAAATCATAGTTATTTGGTTTTTCTTGAGTTTTGACTGGTCTGCACCAAAGTTGGTTTAGATTTACACTGGCTCTCTATACACCATTTCTAATTTAGCCGAGCTTTCTTTCTTTTGATAGAGAATTGCTGAAGTTATTTAATTACTTTGACTCTATGGTATTTGTGGTGTTTGGTTTCCAACAATTAAAATTGCCCTGTCCCTGCATCAGAATGTAAAATTAATACTTAGTTAAATATAATCTATGCTCCAAATTAAGTAATAAATATAGAAAGCTGCAGTTTGTTAAAAATACGTTATTCTCAACTAAGTTTGTTTGTAATGAGCAGCAATACCATCTTAGTAACCAATTGTAAAGTCGTCGGTCATTTTATGATAATCAGTCATTTCTTACTTAAATCAATAGTCCAAATCATTATGGATTTAATATTACTAATATGCTTAAAAATGGCAAACCATCAGGAATAGATGGGCTATTTGTACTTGAAATACTTGCCTATGGTCTTACACACTGGGCAAGGCATGCTTTCGTTGCCTTTTTTTGACCGCCTGTAGTCATTCACGCATCGCTCACACATCAGTAGATGCCCACAAACATCGTTTATCATCACTGGTAAATCGGCATAACAAATTTTGCAAAGAGACTCTTCTTCTCCCTCCTTTGCCTTCTCTTTCTCCTTCTCTTTCTTGGTCCGGTCAATCACCTGCAAGGGCTTAGCACATTTTGGGTTAGTACATGATGATCCATTGCTATTGAATAAGCCGCAGGGACACATATAGAACTGAAAAGCATTCCTGCATGAGGGACAGTTATCAATGATGGCAATTGACTTTTCAATGTTTTAGAGATAGACTGTGTTCTCACATTTGCTACAGTTGATCACGAAATATACATGTCGGCAGGCATTGCAATTCCGAACTGGCCCAAGCGATTTGGTGGTCAAATAGTAGTTGATTCCACATCCATAGGGGCAACGACTGTACTAGAAACTGGCATTGCAGTAATCGCAGTGATTGAGCTCACAGTAACTGAATTTGCTGCCCTTGAGAGTTCGGCCGCATTGAGGACAGGGTACGTACTTCCTCCAGGTTTTACAGCTACTGCAGCGAATTCGTTCTCCAATTTATAAACGCTCCATGTGATATTCTGGTTGACTGCACTGCGGACAGTTGGTGTAGATTAGATCTTTCTTGCAGCATTTGCACTTGAAGATGTCATGACCCTACATCAGGGTTTTGTTTTTGTCGAAACGGACCTCTCCGCCACAGGGGCAAACAATTGTTTTGTACTCGTGCTTGCAAGTTTAGCAGTATAACTTGCTCCCCATTATGTAGGCCCCTTCGTATTTGTAAAATAGGGAGAGACAGTCGTTCTCAGGACAGCGGAAATAGTACATTTTAGAGTGGCAGCTGGCACAGGTGATCTTTTAGCCGAAATTAGGCTTCTTTAGGAATAGAGTTTTCTCTGGATCTTTGCAATTGGGACAAACGTTCAATGTCCAGAAGACATTGCCGCAGCGATCATAGCAAATATGCGTATTGAAGGTTTCCCCAGCAACGAAGGACACCTGTGGGATACAGTTGCACTTGGGACAGAAGATGCTAGCCATCATGACTCCAAAAATAAGACTTGAGAATTATAGATAAGATATAAAGGCATTTATTAAAATTATGGACGATGAGACTATTACAGGAGATTTCTATAAGCAGGGAGGTTTATTGATAATTATTTATAAATTTTTGTTATTGCTGGTGGCTTATTATAATTATAGTCAATCCCATTGTGATTGATGATATCATGTCACTCGACAGTGACTATGTGATTGATGTTGTTGTTAATGTCAACTTCACTTTACTCGTTCTCAGTCAAAATCCACTCGTTGTCATCGATGTACTTGTACATGTAGGTACCAGGCTTTAACTTCAGGGATACTTTGTAGTTCTTCTGTATCTTGTCGAAGATCAATCTGGTCGGGGTCTTCCACTCATCCCAGTTACCACTAATGAAGATCTCCTTAGGTCGTGGAATCTTTTTAGACTCAAATTTAAAGGTATGCGACTTGACTTTCAATCGAGAGGCTTTCTTGAGCACCTCCTTAAACCGCTAGATGTTGTCCCACTCAGGTCGCCAGTACTCTCCCTTGGTGAATTATAACAGACCTACATCCTCCAATTCTTCCTCACTCTAGTTTTGATTTTTATTGAATTTCTTCATCTCCACTTCCACCTTGAGCCAGTCAATATATATTTTATTTTGCATTCGATAAAACTAATTGTTCCACCCTTTCGCTACGTCCTCCTCTTCAATTACTGATTCTAAAGCGTTCTCTCGCAGCTTTTAGTAAGCTGATCTGTTTTTGTAGCATTAGAGTGCACGCCGCATGCATCTCTTAAAGTCTTATTGGTCGTAGGACATGAAATTAAAGCCGTTACCTTTAAGAGTTTTAGAGTCGAATTCGAAGACTGTGTCTTTTAGTCCTCCAGTACGAAATGCGATAACGGGAGTGCCTCCACAGAAGAACTAATGCTGCACAATTCCTCCTGGTTCAAACAGAGAGGGCATCATTGAGTAGTCGCTTCCGATATTGACCAGCGGACCATCGCTGAAAAACATATCTGGATTGCTCCAAAAGCAATGCGGATATTTATAAGTAAGATACTTCATCTTTTCAGCACAGAACCTGCCATAGTCTTCTTTACTGTCTGCGCTGCCTCCCACTAAAAATTGAACGTTGAAGTTGTACTCGAAGAGCAGGGGTTAGATGCATTCCAAAATGAGATGCACTCCTTTCTGTTTGGTGATGCGTCCGATGAAAGCAAAAAGAGGAATTTAATCTTTCAGATCTGGACACTTAAAATATTTTTGCTGGAGTATTTTTTTGGATTTGAGGTGATCGCCGGGAGTTTTACTGCGCAGAATGCTTAGACGATCCTCTTTACGGATGCCGTTCGGGAAGGAGAAAGGATGCTTATGCTTCCACAAAACCGATGCCAAAGGTGAGTCCTTGAGTAGATCATGTTTGTAGGAGTGGGAAACTGTGCCCCAATTGTCGCAGGTCTCGAGAGCACACTTAGATGGATTTATTACAAGTTTGTTGGCTCGATACTCGACGTACCACTCAGGTTGGAGCTGTATTAACCAACTTAGATTACCCTCTTCTATTTTGGGGTAAATGCGTCCTTCATAAAGAGGGTCTAGGTTATGGCAAATGTGCATGAATTTAGTTCCATTAAACACTTCTTTGTACTTTCCACTCTTGACATACGCGCTCACAAAGCCACACATCCAGTCGTTGGTCACACATATCGACGGGAATATTTTCAGCTGGCAAAAAGATTATAAAGTTATTAACGCAAAAAATACGAGCTGTTTGGTCACAAAGGAGGCTCCCTCTCCATCGTAGGGTTTTGAAAACAAATCTGAGTTGTGAAACCAAATATAATTGACTCCACAATACTTGCCACGATGTATGCCGAACTGATATTCGAAGTGAGCTGCACTGACAGTAATGTTCCTCTCATATACGAAGCCATCCCTCTGTAAATAGTTTGTTTCCTTCTTTTTATTGTATTCGTAGTAGGGAGTTATAATATAGACTTACTCGCCTAATCTGACCAATTATCGAGCCAGTTAGTCAACCATAACGCCCAAACCTCCCACAGAGCTCCAAGATCCGATTTCAGGAGTTACGAAAGTAATAGGGCCAAGAGTGTTGCTAGTAAGCATATCGGTAATGTAGCTACAAAGTTATGTATTCAGGTGTGGACTATTGGCAATGAGTTTGAACACTCCGAACAATTTTTACAACTTATGCTTGTTGATGTAGAAATCATAAAACTTTGTGATGACTAGGGTGAAGTTCAGATTCGAAGGAACGATGAACTCATTGTAGAGAAGGTTCAGACCAGAAGCAATTCCGAATTTGGTCTTGGCTGTGTCTAAAAGATAGGATAACTCATTGAAGAAAATGGATGAATAAATCCAAGCGGGAGGAGTACGTTCCAATCGCTACTGCATGCGAGAACGTGAGCAGACGAATGCTTCGGCCAATTTGTTTTCTTTAACTACTGACAGTTTCCAAATTATGGTCTTGTAAGGATCAATTCTAGCTTCTATTTTAGAAGTGATGAGTTCCCCCACCAAGTAGTACTCGTCTTTGAACTTATCCGGATTAAGCAAGTCATCTATCCTCACAACAGTATTGGATCGCTAATGGTTTTTGAAGAGCACTTTCAAAGGGGTAAGGTTGTAGTGCATATCGATAGCATCGTAGTTAAAGTTGATACTAATTAATAGCAGTTCGTGCTCATCATAGCGAACAAATGATAACACATTGTTATGCACTCCGTAGATGTGTTCGGCTTGCAGCAGCAACAATCGCCCCTCTCTTAATAGAGGCAATTCATTACGAAGCTATCTTCGATGTTTATAGTGTTTGTGAATTTAGTTAAGATCAAACCCGAATTCAGGTCCTACCTCCTTCCTGAAATTTTGTTACAGATATAATATCTGACTCGGGTCTTTGATGAGAGAGTTGGCACAATGAATAATGTTACCTTTTTTAATTTTAGTGAGGTCCTCATTGAAGAAACTGGAGTTGGCTCTCAAGAAAGTCTTTTGCTTGTGGCCTACCATGTCATGAGTATCCTTCTTGTCTCCCTCAGTCACGGCTAGCATGTAGTTAAAATTGATCGATTTGGTTTTATAAGCTCGGCCGAACTCTTATAGCCCAGATGTCATAGTTAGGTTGGGAAGGAAGAAGAATAGGTCGATAACTGCCCATGTGGCCTTCTTGAAGATGTAGGCAGGATATGGCCAAACTGGACTAGTGGTTGAATTTATCAGTATAGCCTGTTTTGGCAATGATTTCAGCACTTGATCATACCACTTCTTTAGATTGTTAATATTTTTTGGCAAAGCTGTCGTTAGCTCACCACTGTTGCCTAACTGTACTCCAACGACCTGGCTTAGAGCTTTTGGAAGCTTAAACATTCGAGGAATAGGTCCAGAACGGATAATGGTGGTGAGTCGAGTATCGTAGTCCTAAATTTCTAATCCTTCGGCTATGATATGAATATGAGGATGTTTGTGCCAAACAGTCTTGCATAGCTTAACTAGCAGGGGATTAGGGTATTGCAGATAAATCTTGCTGGCCCAAAAGCCAGTAATTTTGTTATTAATGATAATCTCTCCCTCCAGTATTTAATCGTTGGAATAGGCAGGAGTACCATCCTGATATTACTTGCGGTACATTTAATCTTCGTTAATCTTGTATAGTTGAGGCCACTCAAATCCGTTATCCAGATAGATTCCGTCAACTTCGTACTCCTCGATTATGGTTAAAATTTATTCAATCAATAAATCCCAAGCTTACTTTTTACGATAGTTTAGAGCAGCGGTGTCCTCATAACTGATTGAACGACCATTACTACCGTAGTGATAGATTATGCGACCTTGGTCATCAATACTGCGTAAACGAAGCGATTCATATTTTTTACTCATTCGACTTGAACTTACCCGTGTAGTTACGTCGACGACTACTTTCATTCCCAATTAATGAGCCTTAGCCATAAGTTGTTTGAACTGTTCTTTGCCTCCAAGCATTCGACAGGGAATAGTGCGATGTGTGAGTGCAATTGGTGACGCGTGAGGTTTACGATACACCTCCAAGCTTTCTTCATTATCTCTTTCAAAGACTCCCATAAGGTAGATGCAGTTGATACCCAATTCTTTACATTTTTAGATTTATTTCACCGTATCGAGGAAGGAAGGAGTACGAAACACACCTTGATCAGAGTTAAGAGAATCGATAGTGATCTCATGCAGACAGAGCTCACGTGTGCCCTTCGGCTGCACCACAAAACGCCCTTTCACAGACTTGACTGAGAACGTGTCCTTTTGATAGGAGAGGGACATTGACTTCTCTAATTTATGCTTGGTTCCGATATCGAGTATCTTGTTAACAATCTCTTTTGAGCTGTCACTGAGATTAAAGAGAGCCCAGTCATAGAATCCGCTCTTGGCAAATGTGCCTAGTTTCATTTGAACCCAAACGTAGCTCTCGTCATCTGAGACATACTCCACAAGTTTGGGCTTATGCCATGAGAAAACTTCACCATTGTAGTGAGGACTAGCACAAGGAGCCTTGACACAGAACAGCATAGTTTCCCGGTGTTTTTTGTCATTTTCAATAAGGTAGTTAATTTCAAAGTGTTCATTCACAACCCCGACGACCGAATTGTACTAAGAATGAAGCTGCCAATCACAGTTGTCATAGAAAACGTTTAGGAGCTTGACCGCATCGTCGCTCAGCCCTTTCCACCCCTGCAGACTGATCAGAAGTTTTTCGATTAGAGGATGATAATGGGTAAAGTTCAGAAAAGTGACTAGGTCTTCGGGTTGATAAAAGTGATGATGAACTATCCTATTCACCTGCTCGGCGTACCATTGAGGAAAATCAACCGATTCGAATTAACTGGCTTCCTTGGCTATTTGCTAAAAGATCTTAGAGTAGTTTTTCAAAGCGAGTTAGGTATTATTAAAGTGATTGAACCACATACTCGCCTCGAAATTGAATTTATTTAGCAGAAGGGGACCTAAGTAAATGTCCAGGTGACCACAGGAACTTAAACCCAACTGCAAGTAGTTTTAAGAGATGCGGATGGTGGCCTCTTAGAAGAGGTAGATGTCTCTCCTTTCAAGAATATCACATCGCATGCTGTGTTTCTAGAGAACAAGTAGTTAGTCATTTGAGTTGAAGGGTAAAATCTTTTCTAAACTTGCCAATATGCATTTGGTGTTCATGATGTTGGTTTCGTTCCAGCTAGCGCTGTTGAATTTGCAGATGGTCTACGCCTCTTGACCAAACTCTTCCATCTAGTTGAGGTTGTCCACTTGGGCCAGAATCAAATGTAGGTACAGAACCATCTCATCGAAGCAGCGTTTAGTCACGGGGTTCACTTGCCTAAACAACCGCCCAATATCTGTAAGATATTCAAGGTCGAAGTCATGAAGGTCGTTTGCGAGAAGGGGGTTGCGGAGTAGATTGAGTAATCTTATGGAGAGAGGAAAGGAGTGAGTAACGGCAAGTGTCTAATTTTGTAGATCCTCCTCACTCTTGCTCTTTATGCGCATCCTCTTGGCATGGCTCGATTTCCGATTATGACAGCTCATACTGAGCAGTTCGCCCTCGCTAAAAGGTATGAGTCTTTCTGATTCAGGCTAGAACAAATCTCCCACTTCAGTGAAGTCAATGCCGAGTTTGTTTTTCATATCTATTGAATTTGATGTCAATTAAAATAATAAACCTATTCCCTAGGTATTAATGATACCAGCTGCCCCTCTAACTATTCTACTATATCATATATCCGCAAAGATGGAAAATCAATACGATCGTATTAAAATAAAGGAGGAGTTACAATTAACTTTATATTCGAATGTCCTCAAGTTTGCTTATAGAAATTCTAAATTATAAGAATGAAAGGAAGGGAAAATGAAGAAATGGAAGTCATTGCGGAAGAGAGCTCCAGAATGTGTAGCACCATCAAGGACAATTAATCAAATGAGTTCGAACTGCTCATCAAGGCTTATGATCGTATCAGAGAGTTGGAGTCAACAACTGATGACCTTTAAATGCAATTAATTAGTCTGCCCAATCAATCACATCGCATCCATGAGTTATAACAATAGGTCGAGAGGCTTAATTAATGGCTCAGAGAGAAACAATTGCGCATTGACAATCTGGAGAAAATCAGTAATATAGAATGATATGCAGATGAAAGAAATATTTTGGACATAGTGAAATTGGAAAAGGAAGTGGCTGTGGCCAAACAATAGCTTAGGCTGTATCAAAACAATTCAAATACAATCTTGAACGAGCCAAATAGTCCACTTCATCTGTAAGGGGAGAGTAGTAAAAGAAAAAGCAATCTAAATGAAGAGGGAAAAGTGCAAGTTGAAAGCTAGAGTATTTACAACAAGGACAAAGATCAAAAATTGATTTTTCTTCGCAGCGACCAATTTAGTAAACAGCCTCAATAATTCACTTTCGATAAGGAAAATCCGTATCGCAAGAGCAAATCTCCCAAAAACAACGAAATAAAACTTAAAAATTGTTTTTCTGAGGCGGAGGTGAACACATTGATATCTAAAGTGCACAGTAGATAGAGAGCGACAGGCACTCAACAGATTAAACTCAAGTAATACCACAACTATTGCTCAAGTATTTAGAGGAAATATTCTCCCAGCGCAGCGAAGAAGAAGGTACTACCCGTTCATAAGACTCCTTTAGTACTCACAACTCTCAGCAACAATTTTTACTTCTCAGGGCATCGTCCATCCGCAACCATGAATTAGAAGTACTGGCAAGATAACTCTGCTAATTGTACACGCACAACCGCATCGTATAATTGACCCAGAGTTGATCATATAAATTACTGTATTTTTATCAAATATAACCTGTTCAAAAAATAGATGGAAACTACCCAAAGATAAAGATGATAAATTCTTATGAGTGTGCATAATCTAGTTTAATTCATTGATTGGTATTAGTGCACCATTTTATATATTGTCATTCATCACTTTATAATAACCAGTCAACAATGCACAGAAGGAAGTACGAACAGCTTAAAAACTATTCCAAAATCATTAAGTACAAGAAGAACACCGGAGCTGTCAAGGAGGTTGATCAACACATCTAAAAGACTCTTTAGAAGGAGGAGGAGATCGAACAGGAAATGCCAAGTGAAAAACTGCCGGCCAATGAGGAATTTTAAGATCCATTTGAGGATTAGTTCGAGGAGGAGGAAGGATGGATTAGTGAGTCAAGCTCAGAGCACGAAGAGGTGTAACACAATGAGTCTGGCACCATGGTGTCTGAGAAGATTGAGGAGAAGGCAGAGCTTGCCGAGGGCAAAAAGGAAGTGTTCTTAGGTAGCAATAAACAGCTTGACAAGGGCGAAGTGCTATAGTTTGACAACCACGCTTACGATATGCTCCATCGTCTTAATGTCGAGTGGCCATCCATGTCGATTGACTTCGTCTGTCGCAATTCTCCCTTCGATTCCCCTGCCGGTGGATTTTTGCCAATGGACAAATACCCCTATTAGGTAATGACAGTGCAAGGTTCCTGCAATGGCAGCAGTAAAAACAGCATATATTTCACTAAATGGACAAAACTGCACCAAACCAAGTTCGATGACGACGAGGAAGCTCCATCTGATGATGAGGAACCTGAAATTGTAATCCAAGAGCTTTAAACAACCTATGATGTCAACCGCATTCGTACCCTCAACAACTCCCCTGTCGTTGCCTTCTGGAACGATGATGGTCAAAGAGGAGAAATCCACATAATCGACCTGAGTTCTAATTTATAGAAATTGAACAACAATATCGGTACCAAGAGGAAAGAGAAGTGCAAATAGATCATTATTCCTTGTTAATAATCTGGGTTTGCTCTAAACTGGAACCCTCATAAGATAGGAGAATTGGTAGCGGGTAACAGCAAAGGCATCATCAACGTGTACAATAACAACGAAAATTATACCCAATGGACCAAAACATCGGAATACTGTTATCATAAGGGATCGGTAGAAGATATTGTGTTTTCACCTGAGCAATCCTATGTATTTGCTTCGTGTATTTTTATTGGTATTTAGGTTCATCGGACTGTACCCTGCAAATAGTTGACATGCGGAGTGGCAATTACAAGAAATCGCAGCTAAAGATAAAGGCTCATGATAGGGATGTGAATGTCTGCGATTGGAATAAAGTAGCCACACATCTTATCGTGACTGGATCTGATGACTGCAAAGTCAAGGTGTGGGACTTGCGGATGATCAATGAGAAATCCAACGACGAACTGCTTTGTTTCAACTGGCACACAGAACCTATCACATCAATCCGTTTTCAGCCGAATGAGGAATCCGTTATCGCAGTGGCTAGCGAGGATAATCGGTTGACCATTTGGGACATGGCAGTGGAAAATGAGTAAGAAGACCCTGAAATACCCAATGAACTGATGTTCTTGCACCAAGGACAACAGGAAATCAAGGAAATAAGCTACCACCCTATCTACTTCGAAATGCTGATCAGTACTTCACTTGACAGCATCAATATCTTTAAACCTGCCTTTGAAATGCCAGAGTAGGACGAGGACTAACATGACGATAAGTAAGACCTCAAACGACCTCCCATTCGCTAAGAAGAACTTGACAAATACCTTGAGAGAATGAGCCTGGAGTGATGCTCTATTTTATCAAGTCTTGCTGATCATATCTATCGATAAACCATGTATTGATGATAGGCGTGTCAAAGAATGTTTGGGCTGTCGCTCAATAATCATTCTAGCTGTCGATCTTGGCCTGCAGTTCTTCGAAAGTGCCCAAGTCAAACATACGATCCTCAAACAGTACAGAGCGGTCGTAGTGTTCTCCAAGAATATCCATGATTAGTTTCTTGCGGCTTCTTTCGAGTGAAGGGGTATAGTAGTGACCAAACCCAAAATCGCCTTTGTTGTGAACTGCCCTGCGTTTGTTTTAATCTTCTGATACTGCACGTTGGTTCTTAACAACCCACTTGCCGAAGAAGTAGTAGCGGTGGAAAAGCCAGTAGGCCCAGATGGCGACGGCTCCCATCCAGATAGGACGTACTCGTCTCAACCACCAATTGTTGGTCTCCGCGATGAAGTTCGTGTAGTAAAACATCAATCACAAAATAATGTATTGATAAAGATTGATATTGAACTCGATGAAAGATAGGCTAATATTAAGTGTTTTTCAGGCATTAAATTGCTATTAAATATCGTTTCTTTTTATATGCATTATTGTATTTTGGTTAGATTGTCACTTAGTCTAAACGATTTTTTAATTTGAATCATGAACGATCTGGATTGCTCCGCCTGCGGCAAACGATTTTAAGATAATTTGAGAGAAGGCAAGACTCCTATAGTATTAGTAGGGTGCGGACATACCTTCTGCCAACTTTGCATTCAGCAACATTTAAACGATGGGATTATTGCTTGCTTCAATTGTTTCAAGGTGAGCAAGATTAGCGAATCCAATTCGGTTCAGTAGTTCCCAGTCAATAAAGCCCTCCTTTCCATGATCAGAAAATAGCCACGATAGCCACAATAGCCTGATTAACTTTGTAAGACTCATGGTAAGAAACTTTAGGGTTACTGCGAAAAGGATAAATAGCCAATCTGTGGATAATGCACATTCACTACTCACAATTCGCATAAAAACTGCCTCCTCAGTAAAGTAAATTTTTCCTCATTCAGAAAGTTCTGGCAGATCGCGTCCTCCTAAAGGATTGCAGTATTAAAATTGAGTAAGGACTGCGAGACAACCGTGAGCTATTGCAAAAGTTTATGGCTGAATAATTCAACATTGAGAAGAGCTTTCTTGATTATCAAATGTAGATAAACGTTTTCTTTAAAAATATTGTCGAGGAGATTGGAAATTTGCAGAATCGAGAAATTGAAAGGACTAAAAAGTAGAAGGAAGATTTTATTAGGAAGTTAGGATCCTATAAAAACTAAGTTACCGAGAAGGTGGAGTTTTTCAGTCAGTTGGAGACGATGTATGTGGAAATCGCATAGATGAGTGACATACTATTCTTGAAGGAAAGTACGAAGAGGACATTTATCTCATAAAACTGCAAAAACAAAAAAAATCGATACCCGTTGAATGTTATTGAGTTTAAACGTCTACCTTGCCTGCAGGAAATAGTGAATAGCATACAGGAGATGATATCCATTGAAAAGAAGCGTAACATGCATTCTAACAGTGTTCAGATGAGCAGCAGTCATAACACTTCATTGACTACCGTCAAAGCAAGTCCATCGGTTAAAAAGACCAAGGAGCCAGCCGTACTGGAGGTTAACCTTAGTGAGGAGTACAACAAACGCAGGGCAAATTTGATCAACCAAGCCAAAAAGATAAAACCTGTGAAAAAAGTAATTAACATCGTTCCCGAAGGAGACAAGGAGAAAATAATTGAAGCCATGGCCATCGGAAGGCCTTCCATTAGTTCAATGAGATAAAAAGGAGAGTTGAAATATATCAGAGAGAGTTCAATTAAAAAGAGCAAGGAAGTGAACTTATCCGTCAGTGGATCACTGAATTTTACTTAAAATTATGCTCCCTTTTAGTCCATTCATAGTTTTATGAGATCAAGCCGCTCTAGTGAGGTGGAACAGACTTTCATGAACGAGCCATCAATAAAAAATGCTTTTGATGACTTTACTCTACTGGATCTGCAGTAAAGAGTGTACCATTTCGGAGGCAGGGTTCCTCTATAAGCATAGAAGTATAATTAATAAACATCCGAATCATAGAAAATAGGAGCTGTATTCCACAAGAAAGGTGCTCAATGCATATACTTTAAGCATTATAACAAATAGAAATGCCTGTTAATTGGAGGGATTTCTTGCAGCAGTCTCACTCAGGACATTGGCACTTAAATATACGATTTCAACTTCAAGACATAGAAATTATCCAAAACAACACTGCAAATATCTCAAGGCAGAAGTGGTTTCGGTTGTATTGTCAAGGAGGACTCTTTCTATATCTTTGGTGGGAAGCAATAATAAAAATCCTCCAACACTTTCTAAAAATATAGTTACTACTCCGAAAAGCTAGCCCATCTCTCCATGCCAAGCATGAAACAAGCTCGTGGTGATTTAGGTTTCTGTCTTGGCTACGATGGGTATATCTATGTTGCGGGAGGCATTAATCTTTCGAATAACATCCTAAAAAGTTGCGAAAGATTCAATTGGGAGAGTAATACTTGGGAAACAATGGCCGATATGAAACATCAGAGATGTGCATTTGCAATGGTAGCAGTACCGCAAGGATTGTTTGTGATCGGAGGGCATGATGCACGTAAAGTGCTGACTGAGGTTTAGTTCTACGATTTTAATCGGAAGGAATGGATTGAGTTATAGCCGATGAACGAAGCGAGATTCTACCATACAGCTGTGGCATCAAAAGACTATCAATCGATTACAGTTTTCGGTGGATTCAACAGCATAAGCGATTTATCATCGATATAAACTTACTCTATGGATCAAAACACTTGGACAGTAAAATGTAGCATGTGCAAGCAGCGCTGTTTGCACTGTTCAATCGTTTCTCCCTTCTGATATAATTATCTACTGATTTGCTATTTATGTATTTTGACATGATATAATTGAAAATAAAATGGTTCAAGCAATCACGAGTCTATTCAAAAATGAAATACAAGGAAATTTTTAATAAATTTTATGTCGCGACTTTAGTTATAGGAAGAGATATGAATGCTTGCATATGCCTTTGTAATGTTTATTGAAGAAAAAATTCACTATTTATGTGTGGTAGTGTTTGAGCAGTATTGAATTGGAAGAAGGTGTTATCAATTGATAATTACAATATTTTTCCGAAATGTTCACTCTCATTTATTGTATTGTAAGAAAGAAAGAAAAAATTATTGTTTCACACAGAGAAGTGGATTGTTCTGATACCTTGAATATTAATAAAGTCATCTTTAGTCTGATTTTATGAATTGGAAATGAGAAATGATATGGAGAATCACTTCTTCACTTGGATATAGATCGGCTCTAGAAACAGGTCAATGGCCTTAGCAAATTCTTTGCGAGTCAGCTTGCTGTCATTGTTACTGTCACAGATAGTGAACAGCTTGTTCAGATGATTATCATCGACAGGGTAGCTCTTTTGCACTTCATGGAACACCTATCTCAGGACCTTCTTGAACTATGCCGGTTCAAGATAACCTGAGTTATCATTGTCGTAGGAGTCGAAAATGCGATAGGCCATTTCCATCATGTCACCCTTGCTAACCATATCTTACAATATATCTTATATAGTTTAATAATCAAAAGTATAAATGAAAATAAAACGGTCAGTAATAATGCATCTGACCTTCTTTCAGGAATGTTTGGATATAAAGGAGGGGTAAAATGGATTCAGTATTATATGCATGATGACCCTATTTAATTATATTTGGCTAATAAAAATAAGATGTCCAGAAAACGAAACCGACACCGGTCACTTTCAATCGTATCGAGTTAAAATGGGCGAATAGGAACGGCTCCTCAGTCTAAATAACAAATGGGCCGCAGCACCACTTATTCCCTAATAATTCCACATGACCCACACGATGACAGCATTAATTACGATCTCAAAAACAAAGATAAGCTATACAATCGGTAAGCTCAATCTCATTTAGCAACATATCTCTTTATAGAGATAACTTTAATCAAAATGATACTTCACAGCTACCATTTATGTCAGGACTAAGGGAGTAACAAACGGTTAAACCCAAGTCGTAAAACTTTATTCATGCAGGGCAAATAAATCAACAGTTTGCTTACCATTTGACGTTGCTCTCAAAGAAACCTCTAACCAGCATATTAAAAAAAGAATCTCTGATTTGAGTTCCAAACAAATTCGTCTCAGTGGAGCTTACTATCGCTGGCATAATCACACAGGCAGAAATAATCGTTGGGGAGTCGAGTTTGAGTGTTCGCTGCGAGACTACAACGGCAATGAGAAACAGTAACTCGATTTCTACCCATACATTAAGCCCATAGTCTACAAAGATGTAGAAGAAGTAGTGTTTGATTCAAATCAAGACGGTATAGTCTGTAAGAAGCATCATAAATCTTTCAAAATTCGATGATTTTCATTTTCATTTCATAATACTCTATTTTCGGATAAAATTAATTTTTATTCCCATAATAAAAGAGCACAAGCTAATATTCATCAAACCAATCAAAGATCATTTCAGCCGAGGCAGTTCAAAGGAGGAGTTTTGTTTTCGCTTCGAGTTTTATTCGATTTCGTTGACTCCCTTGCTCAGAACCAAGCTCACCGATCTAGACTGATTTTCAGAAATGATTTGGGCAGAAATAGGGATATGGTATATTTCATGCTTTGTCACCAGTTAAAACTCATCAGTAAACTTGCCAACAATCTCAGGCGAGGCTTTGATTATAACAATAATCTTTCTCGTCATCCCCATGGCGATCTGAATAAGCAAAAATGTACTGGTCCCATCTCGCTGAGTTGAACTTTCACGTATATGCTCTTCGGTCTCTTGATGGTGAGCCTCTGCGAAATAACATCCTCATTCTTAACATCAATCTTGAATTCATACGTACGCTTCTATTGAATCACTCCGAAATTGGCTTCAGTGGGGCTGATCTAAATCGAAATATATTTACGAGGATGTCTCTCTGCAGCTTGTCGTTTAGATCGGCCTGCACCATCATTGTCCTCCTCTCCAACAGTTTATTGATGTCGTTCCCCTTATCCAGGGTTTTCATCAACAGGGTGTGTGGCCCCTCCTTGCGCATCTCTACCATATTACTAGCTGAGGAGGTAAGTTTGCAATGCATTGAACTTATTTTCACCTTCTTGTCGAGAGGAGCTTCAGTCACCAGATATTTCTGATTGATTTCACTGATTGGCTGCGTTCGCTATAACACAGCCACCTCTGGCCTGCTCCTTCGCTCTTGTCCATAAACATTAAAATCTTTCCTTTTGGCTTAATGATACTTATAAGCTTTCTTTTCGCTTTAGAAGGCGAATCTCTACTAATCAATATCCCGCTGCGTGAATACGCTGGGTTTGATAAATATTTATCTTTCTTGTTTAGGGTTCAGATTGACTTCAACTGTATCATATCTCTCTTTGCGTTCTTCGCTCTGCTCTTATTTGTTATTATTCAGGCTATTATTGAGTTCATTTTTGATGTCCGCATCTAGTTATAAGACCGGCTTCACTTCCTTTGGCCGAAAGATCCATTCAGGCATTTCCGAAAGCGCTTTCTTGCCCTCTAACGTCAGAAAGTAATTATCGAAAAATCCTTATTAACTCTAAATTTCGAGGACACTATTCTGCTTCTTCTCTCGATTCAGATTAACCTTTCGGTATTACTGAACGATGCTATCCCTTTTCTTCATGTACTGCCTCCTCAACTGTATTTAGTTATTTTCTTTCTCCTTCCTCTTTCGGATTTCCTCTTACGAGCCGTTATAAAACTGTTTGGCTGTTTATTTTAGTTGTTCGCAGTCAACTTTCGTCTCATCCTGCTGTCTGGCCCGAATAATCAACAACTTCTCCTCAATTTTAGCTTTGATCGATGGGTCGCCCTTAGGTTTATATCCGTATTCATTTTATTCTTTAATACTCTGCTTTTTCCACTGTTACATGGCTCCTTTAATCTGATTCAGCTCATTAATTTAATCAGAAGTTAGTTTTGGATATTTGATGAGTGTCCTTAGACAGATATGCTGATTCGACTACACTTCCTCTTCCTTTTGAGTGTTGTCGAACACATCCAAATTGATAGCTAGCTCGTTTTTTATATACTTCTAGCTTGACGTGCTCAGTCTGCTAACGATGTGACACTCTATTTTGCCTTTCTCTACTTGCTTTTCATATACTTTAAGGATCTCTCTGTCGTGCTGCTTGAGGTAGGATTCTATCATCTTTTCACTCAGTAATTATACACCACTGTTGTCATTGCTTATCACAAATAGTCGAGGCTCAACATAGTCAGTTGGAAGGACATCCTACTCCCCATATTTCTCTTCGTCTTCTCTACAATCGATGGCTTTATTTTTGCGAATAAGTTCAGCCTTGCTCGAGCTGATTGTCAGTTATTGTCCTTCGAATTGGCTACTAATTTGATTTGATGTAATATTAACAATAATTTATTCTTTTTCGTCAGTTTGAAAAATCCTAAGAACATCCCGATCTACTCTCAAACTAGTGCCATCATCAAATTTAATGAAGAATTCATATCGTCCCTATCTTATCTAATTCAATTCTATACTCAGCCCCTTGGTTGCTATTTTCATTTGCTTGTGGCTGCACACAACAAAGGGCTCTCCTTATTTTTCAATGCTGATCTCTCTTTGATCTATCTTATACTCTGTTCCCTCATAGAACTTTATCCACCTAGAAGAATCATCTCCAATTTTATTAACTATTACAGTATTATCATCTCGTTTAATAATCTAACCGTTGTTGGCTGTCCTCTTCAGAGTAGGCGCTGCGTATAAATGACCATTTTTAAGACCATACCCCATTTCGTTGATGTAGGTATCAGATGAGTAAGTAATACCTCCTGTGGGATGCAGAATTATGCTTTTGTCTGCTTCATAAATGATGGTATATCCATCGGGTGTTATCATGCGAGTGCTACCATCTTTCTCTATCAGCACGTTGCCACTAGTTGATAGTCTCACCCTCACCGATGGCAGTAGTATAATGGAAGAATAATCCTGAGACTATCCTCCTTCCGCTTAGTGATAAATCCTCACTGTCTGATTCTAACTAAAAAATCTGTTCTTCTGCACTCCAAACACGAAGCTATTTTTTAAAGCATAAAGTAGAGATTGATTAACATTGCTAACAGTGCAGTCTTTATTAACGACTATTGCCCCGCCCGTACCATTCTTTAGGGAGAATACTCGAGTCGTCTCCTCAATATTTCCCACTTTTTAGTAGTCAATGTCATAGAAATGGGAGTTTAATAGATTGGTTTCGTTGGTCTTAAAGTATTTGGACCAGGATTAGTAATTGGGTATGACTTTCCAATTGCTTTCCCACACTTTTCGATGAGTTCGTCGACCATTATTCTTGTAGACCAGCATAAGGTAAAGTTTATCACTGTTTTAATCATATTTGATAAAACTGTTGTATTCGTTGAACTGCAATGCTTGATGAAGCTCACGTTGCAGGGATTACTTGTCGTGATGCTATTCGTATATTCTATTCATAAAAGAGTATGCTCTATCTTCATCGAATTACTTTATGAATTATTAGAAATTTAGCAGTTGGTTGCGCCTCAAAAATTATGGCAGGTCCAACCCTTTTTTTAAAAACTGGGAGTATTAGGATATGTGTAATTTCCTAAGTTTATGGCTTTTCGAAGGTATCTCAGGCATTTGATATCGATTAATGCCAGGATATTTCAGATTTTTCCTAATCTCTTCCTCAAGCTCAGCAGTACTGTTAATGGCTTGATTAGCATTAATGAAATGTGCTTCCCCGTTGTCGCTTTCATTATCCATGTTTGCTGTTTTATATTTGACCTTTTTATCTACTGAAAATTGACCAATAGCATTTAATATCGAACTCGCATCGGCATTATCTGATTCTTAGTGAGGTGACTCGTCAAAAGATAAAGCAATATTATTGAGCAAGTCCATGACTGTCTTACCTTTGCGTAAACAGTGGGTGGGTTGCTGAACATTTTAAGGTATCTTCTCGGCCTGTTTGTCCTTTTTCCACTCTTCAAACTCAATCAATTCCTCATTAAGTCTATTGATATTTTAGAAAAACTGTTTTACTATCTCATTGGTGGATTGCTCCTCATTATAAGGGTCAATTTCAGAATCAACCACTGAAATCGCGCAGTTTCTAAACTGCGAACTTGGATGCGACAAACTTCTAAAAGTTTTGATCTGACTGATTTTGGTATCCACAGCTTTTTAGTATTCATGGTCTTCTTATGATCTTTCCTCCTTTTTAAGGAGTTGTTTATATTCTTTTACTTCATCGTCTTCCTCCTCGTCTTCGTTCGCTCCCTCTTCGGGAAGTTCAGGCGCGCCTGTCCAGTTAATTTTGGGATCAACAACCAATACATACCGCAAATTCTCTCCTACTTTCGCAATTTCCTCATATTCTTCCTGCATAAGAGATTGGATACTTTACTTTACAGTGTATTCTCAAGATTATATATCATATCGTATTTCTTTCCAAATTTTTACTCGCCCTCCTTGACTGGATTATTCTTTTTCTCCTACGTTAAACATTTATTACTATCCGCACCTTTATATTAAGAGTGGTAATGAGAGACTGAAGTGCCTTGGCAATGACTGCAGGCGTCAGTTCAGTGTTAACGCTGTCCATGAACTTCTGATCTTTCTTTTGTTTATCAGTGAGAGTTGCAGGATCAATATAGATGTTTTTTTATTTGGCGTGGTCCAACACGTCACTTCGCTTTATTTTATTCATGAATTTTTCGCTTTCCTTCTGCAGTCTTTGGATAATGTTAGCAGCGCGGATCTTCTTGCCTCTGCAGAGGATGATGACGTTGATGGACTTGCACTATGGGAGAGAGGCTATATCAATTTCTTCCTCTTTCTTTTTGGGTCCCATCTTAATAAGTTATATTTATCACATCAACCCCATCGCATATAATCTGCAATAAATGGTAAAGGCATTGCCATAAAGATGATAAATAAAATATAATTTGTTTCTATCTTTATATAGATTCAACCGATAGGAGCTTATAATAAGTTTACGTTAAATCAAGAATAGTATATGAGTAGAGACGTTAGAGTTAAGACCACTGCTAGTGAACAGGCAGAGTTTAGCATTCAGAAACATTTTGTTACTGAGTAGCCGGAGAATAATTCAACTCATTAAAAGAGTTTACTCAGGTTTAAGATCGAATGCTTGTAATAGGAACTCAGACAGGCTAAGTAAAGAGAGAATAAACTTAAAATTACCCACAATCAACTCACTAACATGATTGGGTCGTCCAGCCAAGCCTCAGTTAAAAAGACTGATGAATTTATTAATCGGGTAGAAGGCTTTATAGCAGCCAAATTGAAGATGAACTACAAAAACAGATAAATTGACCACAAAATAAGCGAAATCAATACAAATATGTCATTTAATAATGCTTTCCATAAGAAAAATGAAAGACACCAAAAACAAATTTCTAAGACCCTGTCAAATGCTTCTTCAATTTCGACATTTGTGAGCCAAAGTAGTCAAATCTATCAACCTGGTAACGAGTAAAATATGAGCGGCCTATCAAACAAACCTTCTATACGATAAATAAAAGATCGAATGGCTGGACTCAAGCGAATTTAAAAGCAAGTCTATCCCTGATAATTGATATAATTTCCAGCTATAAATTGATATTGACTGACTGCGGCACTTCCTCCTCAGATTTACATAATATTGAATAATCCTTCATAGTTGATAAGGGAAATAAATTGATTGGCTAGTTTTGTCAGCTTTTGATAGGAGAGGGTTCAAATCCAAATTGGAGGGAGGGCTTATATTTAAAATCTAAGAGAATGGCAGGAAAAGGAGGAAAATCAGGAAAGGCTAAAACCACTTCCAACAAAGCTGTGTCCAAGTCATCAAGAGCTGGACTTCAGTTCCCAGTCGGTAGAGTTGGAAGATTATTGAGACATGCTCACTACACTGAGCGTGTTGGTGCTGGTGCTCCCGTCTATCTGGCTGCAGTTCTAGAATATCTCGCTGCTGAAGTGTTAGAATTGGCTGGAAACGCCGCCAAGGACAACAAGAAGACCAGAATCGTGCCTCGCCACATTCTGTTGGCCATCCGCAACGACGAAGAGCTCAACAAACTTCTTCACAATGCCACCATTGCTGAGGGAGGAGTCCTACCCAACATTGCTGGTCCCGTTACTGGAAACAAGCAATCTAGTGGAGAGTCATCCCAGGCTGTGTGATTCATATCTGCATGTCTGTTCGACAAATTATCACCTATTAATATCTCAATTTTTAGTTATGAGCTTTGCTGCTCTACTTATTTGCTCTACTTCATGGTGAATGGCTTCTTAAATACCCTTGGCAATATGAGCATACATTTGTTCAAATAATCAGGCAATTCCGAGTTCCTTTTTGAGGTTGAGTGTGAATTAGTCATTGATGTCCTCGTCATCCCAGTCCTCCCGCCATTGTTTGGCGTCTATTTTAGTTGGTGGATTAGCGTCGTATGCGCCTTCCTCAAATTCTTCGAAGTCATCTTCATCCTCCTCCAACAGTTTGAGTACTTCCGCATCCTTCTTAACCTCCTTGACCTTCTTGGAAGGCTCTTTCTCCTTGACAACGTCCTTGCCCTCCTCATTCTTCTTGTCTTTGTTGTCACTCGACATCCAATTTAAAAAAATATCAAATAATCACTAATATACAGCAATAAATGTTTATCATACACATTGAAGTATGATCTTGGGTTGTTTTTACTTGCATTACATGGTGATCATCATCATACACATACAGATCACCTTCTTTATCTTCTGGGCTTTTTGCTACGTTTTGTGGGCGCTTTAGGTTTCTTCACCTTTGCCTCTTCCTCGACAAGCAACGAATCGAGTTGTAATGTTTCGGGAAGTATAACGTATCGAATGGAGCTACCTCTGACAGTGAGTTGATCGAGCTGTATGGGATTCTTATCTGAATGAAGAAAGGATTACCCTTGATGGTGATCTTGACGTTCTGGAGGAAGGTGTTCATTTTAATGTCCACACCATTGATGGAGCCCACCACTATAGTACCGTTCTTTAGCTCTATGGTGACTGTCTCATTCTTGAGCTTCATGAGGAATCGGACCAGCTTCATTTATTCTCAATTATAAGAGAAACCAGAAATAATCAAATGATTCGTTTTATTCTTATTCTCAAGATAAGGCAGGCAAATATATATTGATAATCATCGCTTTATATTCAATTGTTAATCATGAATATACATCAAAGGATGACTGTGTACTCTATTCTATATTATGTTAATCATGAATCAAGAGGAGCAAACACAGAATTTGGCTTGGTTCGATAAAAAGTGAGACCAGCCGAAGTCATTCACAACCGTATACATAAAACTAGCAGAGGCACTGCAACGCGTTCTTGAGAATATATTATTTAGAGTTTGGCATTTCTGCTGGTTGCACTCCTTAAATAATTGATTGCACTCATTAAATTTATGTCTCAAACTGTTAATGGGATCGCACTAATTATAGCAAATATCGTGCTGGTTGCAGCATGGGGTCATCAGTCCATCATAAGGTAGTATGGCCCATCCTAAACTAACTTACCACTGAGCACCTCCACAACCGTTAGGATTGTTGGGAAGACCAGTACTGCCATACGTTTCGCCTTGCTTACAGTTCTACTGGATAGTTATGAAAACCAAATAAAGGCAAAGAACAATGAACATGTTAGAGGGAGGCATTGTTTATTTACGGTTTCAATAGTAATATTAATACAAATCTGACTTTGTATGCATGGATACTTAATAATAATTTATCAGATGGAGTGCGAAGCATAAAAATATTCTAAGAGAACATAGAACGAGGCCGCCTTAAAATGATTTCATGCTGATTTAACTTATATTTTATTTCTTTTTTAAAAATTGAATTTATGTTCTGTTTTAAGTGAGTTCAATTTACAGATAGGTTTAGCAAAACTAAATATATATTGAGAATCATCGAGTTATATTCAATCAATGATCGTAAATCAGGGGGAACACACACAGGTTTTTACCTGATCCGATAAAAAGAAAGACCAACCGAAGTCATTTACTGCTGTGAACATGGCACCAGCGGAAACAATGCACCGTGTTCTCGAGAATATATTCTTTAGAGTTTTGCATTTCCCGAGGTTGCACTGCTTAAATTGATTATTGCACTCATCGAATTTATGTCTTAAACTGTTGGTGGCATCACACTATCCATAGCAAATATCATGCTGATTACAGCATGGTTCCATTAGCCCATCATAAGGTAAAACTGCCTCTCCCAAATGAACTTGCCATTCGTTGCCTCCACAACCGTTGGGTTTGTTGCCAATACCAGTACTCACATACCTCTCCCCTTGCTTACAGTTTTGTGAGAGAGTGATGGAAATTAGACAAAGCCAAAGCAGAATGAACATGATGGAACGAGACATTGATTTGTTACTGTTTCAATAAAAATATTAATACAAATCTAACGATATCAGGATCGTTACCTAATAACAATATATCGGGTGAAGGACTGAGCAAAGAAAGACTTTACTCTAAAGGGGACAAACCTTAAAATGACGTCATTCCGATTGAACTTACATATTTTGGCATTTCTTTTATGAAGGGATTTTATAATCGATATTTTTTGTATTAAAATCCGTGG
>Ga0302188_10000997_pt1 | contig 23125 bp, 20 predicted proteins | sample II_Bog_E2_1_FD_198783 | JGI IMG/M metagenome (GOLD analysis project Ga0302188, IMG submission 198783) | Peat permafrost microbial communities from Stordalen Mire near Abisko, Sweden - II_Bog_E2_1 | ecosystem: Environmental > Terrestrial > Soil > Wetlands > Peat | place: Sweden: Abisko...
CCTAAAATAATCAAAATATTAAACAGCCATTTTTAATTCATAAGCGTAGTTAAGAAATTATTATTAGTTTTTATTAACCAAAATCACTAACAAAGATCTATTATCTTTACTACAAGCTGTATTTGAAATTATTCCTGAAGAACAGTAGACTTGGAGTATTTTTTTATCTCAGTTAAACTAAGTTAGAAGCAACTTGCTTAATAAATAAAATAAATAATATCTTGGTTTGAAGTAAAAGGATTTATATAAATCGTAAAATTATGTGTATCTAATTCCATTGCTATGCATCGAATACGATCAAAGTCTTATTGATTTTAATGGTTGGTCAACTAGCTGTGAGATTAACATTGGTTAGGACATTCTCCAATTGCTCTTTGGATCGGAGGATGATATCGAATATTTAGGTTTTAAAGTGGTTTAGCGATCCCTCAAATAATAAAAATTTTCGATTATTTATACCCACGATTGGATTCAAGAGTACTTGTAAGATAAAAACTTTACAATTAAGTAGTTTTATGAACTAATTAATTCTAGTGCTCATACCCTTCATATATAAAATGATTACTTAGTCATATAAATTCAATAAATGGTAAAATCATAAACTTTTCCAATAAGCTTTGAATAATAACATTATCAACTGGGCTTAATGCAAGAGGAAGGGGGAGAATAAGCAAGTTCCTCTTAAGATGCGTAATTTAATTAACAAATATAAGTGGATAGTTTTGTTTATTCATAACTATTTCCAGGTAATAGTTTGATTAATTTGGAAAAATTGGAAGATAAAATACTCACTCTCGAACAACTCAAAGGCTACAATAACTTCAGTGAGAATTTGAGCGACGAGTATTAACTTTTGGGACGATAATATTTTAAAAAGAAATAATTTGCCATGGCAGAACATTACTACAAAAAATCACTGGACTTCTATTAGACTAAAAATAATAATCATAGCCCTGCCCAATTACAAAAATTATCAGAATTATATCACAATTTTTCGCTTGTCTATTTTTATAAAAAAAGAGGTAATGAAGCTCTTTATTATTGCCTTTAGTCTTTAAAATTGCGAAAGGACAACACAGACGAAATTAAAAAATCTGAGAGTTATAACCTGTTGGGCATTATACTACAAAATCCCGATAATTATGAGCTCAGTGAAAAATATATTAGAAGAGGTATACACTTGATGGAAGATAAGGAAGAGGATACCTTAGGCCGATTGCTCAACAACATGGGAATTCTCAAAATGAAAAATTAGGAGTATCTCTAAGCGTGTGATTATTTATAAAGATCTGCAAGAGTATTCTAAATTTGTGAAAGCAAATAAAATGCTAATGAGAGAAGTAAAAACTATATGAATCTGGCAACGGCTTATAGCTTTATTCCTGAAGCGTAGCAGACTCTCCTTTACATAAAGAAAAGTATGAACATTTGCGATAAAATTTAAATTTATCTAAAAACATAGGCAATTAAGACATTGATAAGATTAATTCTCAAATTGGACCAGGAACAATTGCCGATCGATAGACTATAACTAAAACAGGTTATAACTGATTTCAATTTGCAGGAAGCCGAATGCCCCAAGGCTCTGCTTCTCTTTCTTAACTGATTTATACTAACTATTCGAATCGAATGAGTATACAAAAAAGGATAATAAAATATCACAGATCATGGACTGACAACTCCAAACTCTACTAATGATTGAGAATATTTTTATATTTGTTTACTTTCAACCGGTAGCCTTCCACCAGTTTAGTCATGTACAGCTGTTATTTTTTAAATACGCTCTTTACCTACTAGAGCTGCTCGTCATATTCTCTGCTTTACGCTCGCATGTAGCCAATTTTGAAAGATTGCTCCTCACATATTGCACTCATCACTTTTAACTGCTACTACAGGAACTTATTCTCGGAAAGGAGCTTGGAGACTTCGCCTGAATTGTTAAAGGATTCATACAAATTATCCTCGATATTCATTTGATTCATGTGATAAGTCGACCCGAACTTTCTTTTGCGGATGGGCATTCTGGTTTGCGAATCACTCTGATCCGATCTCTCTCGAGTAAAGCTTATCTTCCTTGTAATTTACTTACTACTATTATCGATTGGTTTGGTTCTTCTGACAGTTTCTTCAGCAGTCTCTTCTTTCTTTGGGCTGTGATATCGCTTGAAAAGGGAGGTGTCCTCATACTGATTATATTTGCGAGCGGATGACGGCTGATGATTTTCTTTGTGCTGCTTGGCAGCTGAAAGTTTCCTCGATATTTTACTGATCTCATCTTCCATCCTTTGAAAAAGAGAGGAGTGACGTCGGCGTGGTGTCAGGTAGTCGTTCATCGCAATTATAACTTTTAATGATAAAATTATCGCATTGGTGCAATTAGATTAAATGGATAAGTGGATTATTGATCCTCTTCTAAAGACAACAGTTGATTGGGCAAATATTTATAACATAAAAACAAGGACTTTGTCTATATATTTATAGATACTCGTTTAATCCTTTAATTTGGAGGCAAAATTATATAATATGAACTTTGATAACATTGAGACCATTCTCAAAAAGCAGAAATTGTCTCATTACATCGAATCTATCCTCATCAACGATAAGAAGAAACGGGAAATACTGCCGTCCCCCAAAATTATACAGGTAGTCACCTCTAATTCTGTTAGTGATTGCACTTATGACTACCCCTGTCAATTCACATCTGAGAGATTCAAGAAAGGATCGTATTTGAAAATGATAAAATGGTAAATAAACCCTCAGACCTTCTAATTGACCATTCACTAATCGCAGTATTTGGGAGGAGCAGGTAGCGAGGTTCATCACGGAAAGCGTTGGGATCATGAGAAGTTGCATTACATTGTAAACGCTAAAATATTTTCTAAGTACTTCGTGATTTTCCATCCGCCAACGAAGGGGTTATAATCATCTGAAGTTCCTGACTTCAACTACATAAATTTATAGAAAGCTTTAAAGAAGGATACAAGGACTCAAAAGACTGAAGAAGATAAAATATAATAGTAGTGGCCCAATAAACGTAAAATATTAGGACCTGAAGTGAATTCCGGAAGGAAGTGATAGTTTTGATTGATTTGCATGTATTGACCAATGACAATATAATTCAATTTTAAATTATCATTTGGGATGAATTAGGCAGATGCTTATGATCTTCCATAATTCAATGAATAATAAATATAGATTATTTGTGATGACAGACAGATCAAAGAGCTATATTGCTAACATCCTGCATTTATATATCGTATTTTGAGAGATCGTGAGGTTTTTTTCTCTTCATCTTCTTATGCCCAGCATGAGTTTTTTCCTATTACAGGGATTATTTCGTGTTTTATCTTATTAGATCGCCTTGGTCAGCATTCACTTAGGAGTTTGATAGGGGAGCCAGTACTTGTCTCATAAGTGACATTTTGTAGAGCAAGTATATTAAAAGAATTATTATCGCGATAAGGATGACTCCAAAAACAGCAACAAGGACTGTAAGCCCAACATTGTCTAGTCCAGAAGATGAAGATGTACTACCACTTGAACTTAGAGAGCCAATAGAGCCAACTGTACTGGCTAATATACAATTTCCGCCCACAAATACATAACTAGCATTACAAACAAGGCATTGCGATATATTCCAAGTTGTATAGCTGATCTGCAAACAATTCATCATAGTATTGCAAAGTCCAAACGATAGAGATCCAGTGCAAATGCAGAGTTGACTCGTTGCGTTATAGATAAACCCATATCCACATATGCATTACCCATTTACATTTGTAAATCCAGTACTACAGGTGATACACTCAGATTTTATTGGTGAACTGTAAGTTATTTCTGCACAATGAATGATAGAATTACAACCTCCAGGAACCCATGTTCCAAAACATAAACAGCTGTTGGTGCTGCTCCTTAAAGTTAATCCATAGGCACAAACACATGATCCATTAATAAGAGTGAAACTGCCATTGCACGATACGCATTGAGGTGAGTTTAAAGAATTAAAAGAAACCTCAGTGCAGTATATAATGGCTGTGCATCCTCCTATGACTGAATTTTGCAAACAAACACATGAGCTTGTATTGGATTTAAGTGTTAATCCCTTTGCACAGACGCATTATCCATTCACCAAAGTAAAGGTAGAACTGCATGCTAGGCAAACAGATGTATTTGGAGAAAGATAGGATATTTCCGTGCAGTAAGGAATATGACTGCATCCTCCAGCAATGGTCGCTCCCAGACAAATACATGAGCTGGAGTTACTCTACAATTCTAATCCATATCCACACGAGGTACATGTAATTCCTCCTGTAGAATTGATGGTTGCATTCAAACAAGCTACAGTTGCAATACAATAGTTGCCAGCAAGCACTAAAGGACTGATACATTGGCACGTCGAATTGACAGCAACAAGGTTATTAGGGCATGTCATCGAGGCATAGCAAAATATTTGCAAAAGATATGTTTCAGGATAAATATTCATAGTTAATCCATTGGAATTATTGGGTAAAACTTAACTTATGGGATTTGTTCGAATATTGAAAGTGTAGGCTCGTATGGCGTTTAAACGATGAAATCCTGCTAAGAACATTTGAGTGACTCCTATGCTGCAATAGCCATCTAAAATGGGTCCATAATCGCTCGGAATATTGAAGTTATTTGCGGCATCGTTCCCGATTGATGGAAAACTAATTTAGTAGGTGTTGGTATAGAATTGCCCCATTGTGGTGAGAAGGGCTCTGTTTATAACCAGAATAGAGTATTTGATCCACATAACAGCGATGTTCGGATCAATTGAAGTTACATTTACAGTGAGAGAGTTGGGAGTTTGATAGAAAGAAGACAGGATAAACATTCCATAATACTGGGGAAGTGTATAGTCAATCATTATACTCATTGACTCGACAAAAGGAATGACTTGATAGTTATTGGTGCCATCCATTGTGATGGTGGTCGGAACAGTAAAACTTTACCAAGTTGGAGTTGGAGTTCTGGCAAGAGAGTTGAGAACTGTGCAATAATATCCTGAATATGGTATCTTCTACTTGTGGTTAAATTGTTGATAACGTCAAAATAACTTGTAGTAAGTGGGGCAGTTGCTATTAGCAGAATATAGGCTACCGAATACGTATAATTATACCCATTATCGTATATCACTGTAAAAACATCAGTGGAGGGAGCATAAGGTTGAAGGGTAACTTCAGATACTAGTCCTGCCACATTAGAAAGGCATAGTGCTATTTTATAAATACTTGAATAAATTCTATTTGTCTTTAGAGTAAAGGTTTGAGGTGTTGTCTGAATGACAGCATGAGTTCCGATGGTTGGATCGCTATTACCACGATAAAAGTTATACTGATCTTATATCACGAAATAAATACGCATTCCTAAGTAGTACGCCTGCGAAAGGACAGGGGTGATGTTGCCTGCAGAGCTCAGGGTAGCCCAACTACATAAAATAAGCAAAATGAAAGGGGAAATATGCATGATGCAGTTCAAACAATATGTGCTGAAACAATTTATATTTTAATTATTAGAATTTACATCTTAGGTGGGATATTCAATCCATTTAAAGAGGATTATTAGATTTGTAAAATTTATTTAATGCTATTTATTATTTATTGACTGATGGATCAAAATGATAGTATTCAGAACCCTTTGCGTGGGATAATATTGCATAAATAATTAGGAATATCATTCCACTGGTACAATCTGTATATTTCACATCGTGAGGTATTTGCATTGCCAACTTACGATATCCCAAAAGGTGCATGTCGCAGGACTGACAGATTCGAGGTATTTTGAGTTTTACAAATCAGAGCAGATTTGCAGACAAATGGTTGGTTCAGTATAATGTGATCTTGACGCATTAGTTATGGTCTCCTCCTCCTCATAAACGATTGTTATTTGAAAAAGTAGCTTAACGATTTATCGGTAGATTATTATAATTCCTGATTCTACATCTGAAAAATTCTCGAAAATTTAAAAAAACGAAGGAGATTTTATAAATTCTTTAGCACACTACTCTTTGAAAGAACGCATGACTTGGAGCATGCTGCCTGAATAAATTGCATTTGACTAATTCTTTTCATTTGTCATAAGCTGAGAAGCAAGTGAATCACTTAATTTACGTGATAAAATGAGGCTTCTCGACTCGCATTGTCGATATTTTTGATTTGTACAAACTTTTAAATATTATTCATGATAAAGTTTATGTTTGGAAATATACTTAAAGGTCAATTTAAAATAAAGCTATTGCTGAAATAACCACTTGGGAGGCAAGTTCATATGATTTCTAACAACATAAAGAAGAGAGCCCGCATCAATTCGAAAATCACTTATGATAGTAATTTATTATTAATTAAGATAACTTTTGTATAATGAAAATTATGATTCAAAATCTAAAGGTCACCAAATACGTTTCATAATGTTTGAGAGATGAAATATAGTCATGAGTTTACTCTTTTCATGGAGGCTGTTCTAACAGGAATTTATTTTTTCACATTAGAATTTAAAATAATTTTTACTTTTTGCCGTCAATTGATGGAAGACAACAGAAAAAACCATGCACAGGCAGTTTCTTCCATAAAAGTCATCTTTATAGGCATCATTTCGACCGCAAAAGGAAAATTATTCTTTTCAACTCTCATGCAAGGGAGGATAAATCGAAGATTAAGAGTTAGCCCTTTAATATCGACAAACTTGCTATAGCTCACTTCCATTTCACACGCAACGCTGTTATCCAATGCTTCTCATTGATAAGGCAACATGATATCAATTAATCGAATGTTTAGAATAAACAAATCACATATAACTATAGAAGTAGAGGGGAATGTAAACCCAGTTATTGAAGACGGGGTGCTCATTCAATGAAGGCTCCACAACAACTTGTTCAGGGGCCTCATCTCTTTGCTCAGAGCCTTATTCGACTTTAATCTAATCTGTTTTTTGCGAATTCGAGGATTAGCTTCGGTCTGGAATTACTTCTCCAATCTATTTTTTCAATATTTTCCGTGATTTTTTAAATTTCCTCATGGGAAGTGAGCCTGTTTACTTGAACTTCTTAATAATGTTAACGGCAGTGGTTTTTTTCAAATTGAGTTCTTCGATAGCCTTATCAAGCGGACATCCTCTTCTATAGACTAACTTAATGAGGGATATTTTTTTCTAAGTAATGGAGGATTTACCTTTAGTGGAATTCGCGAATAGTTTCTTTTGTGAGGGTTATTTTCTTAAGAAGTCACGCTATTCAGGGAATTCATCTTTTATTTTATTGAAAGTGTAAATATTATAATTAGCAATATTATGCTATCGTCAAATATCAGGGTTTAGGTTTACAAGTCCAATTAAAATGTGAAAAAATATTGTCTGCTGTAGACTGAATCTATTTTGATAAAAATAAACTGTTGGAAGGGAAAATACGCCAGGATATATTGGAAACAGAAAGCAGGTTTAGATGCAAAGAATGAACCTATGTTCTTCTTGATTTGGGCCAATATAGGTTATTTTTTAACTAATAAAATAGTAAAACCATGTATTTAGCTTTTCTTGAGGGTCTGTTGACTCAAATATAGCTTGGCTTTAATGGCTCATTCTATTGTATAAAATAGCTAAAAAACAAATAAAGTAACTATTAATTCACCGCCCATCTATCTCCGTATAAATAAATCATCTGATAATTGCAATTTAAGGCATCAGTTATAATTATACAAATGATGATCAATAATATTTTTTTGCTGTTTGCTCTACTAATGATATTGATATGATATTAAAAGGAGTATAATCGCTATCAATATACAAATGATTGATATCTAACATAATAATATTGCATTAATTTGTCCATATCCTTCTTTATTTAATATAATCGGCTCTTAAGAAAATAAAGAGTTTAGTGCATTCATCACAGTGATCAATTGTAATAAAATATAAAGTATTTCCGATAAAATTTATTCTATGCGTCACAAAATCCACTAATTAACCACCACCGACAAGACCAACAGACAGTCTCACTCCTCAGAAGCCAAATCCATCCCATAAAAGTATGGCTTAATATTTGCCATTGATTAACTAAAACAACCTGTTTTTAAAATTATCTCCTCTTTTTTAGAGAAAAAAGCTCAGCATAAATAGAAAACAAAGAAATACTAATATCATAGTGGACATTAAGAAATAGACCGGACAAAAATAAAAATCCATTCGCACGGCAATAATAAAATATAACTACAACAACGGATAAACAAAGTGTTCTGCAGGAAAAATATTGACAACAGTGACAACTAAGACGAAAACATCGAACGCCTAAATGCAAAACTAGACAGATACATTTCACACTATCTGCCAGATAAATATGTGACTTCATACGCCCACTGCTAGAATACCCCTTGCTGATATATGTATTTGGCTATAAATGATTCATCCTCCTCCTCCACCGTAGATGTTTTCCTCGTCGTAGTCCTCGTCTTGGTCGTAGGAGTCAATCTCATTCATGAGGGGATTGTCTTCGTTGTTGATGTTATCGTCAGCGTTGATGGAAACGTTGTCTAGGTTGACAGCTAGTAGAATCTTTTCCTTCATGATCTGCTTAGTTGAATAATCAGGCAGTTCGATGTTGAAAAAGCAAGTGTCAGCCTTGGGAAGAGCCTGATCCTGATTCTTTACATTAGCCAGCATCGGTTTGATCATGAAGCGGATATTATTACGTTCAAACTACTCGCTGTTAATAGGTAATCGCTACTGTCCCCAGCAGAAGCGGATTATTTTTAAGCGATCTACCTAAATCAGTTACCGCATTATCTCCCAAAAGAATTTTATTCGTCTTGATTACTCATTAAGCCCTCCTGAATACTTCGTATGCCTTTTGAGTAAATCAACGTCCACTTTAGGCCGACCACAAATAATCAATTTCAATTATTCACCAGTCAAGCAGTGCAGATAAGGCAACGGAATTAGTTGCGACAACCCCTGAAGGATGCGTTTAATCTGCAGTTTTGATTAGTTGATCTTTTTTAACTTCAGCATTTAGATATACCTATTAAGACCTTAGAACTCAACGATTATATTCTTGCCGTTCGGGATCATTTCATGAACTTCATCATCGCAGGTGCGGCATGTCCAAGTAAGCGGGCCTCCATTAGTGGCATCCATGGCTTCATTCAATGCATCCTCTGAGGGACAATCTTTCAACATGCGAATCATACTGATGAGTTGAGAATCAACTTCTTCTAGATCTTGTTCAGTAATCTACTCATGTGTAATACATTTCCAGAACATTGTTGGTAGATCTAGAGCTAAATGCCCTCCCGTGCGGAAACAACAACCCATTAGAATACCAACATACTCAAACAAACTAAAATGGTAAGTGCTGTTGGCTTTAGGATTGATAACCCACTTTGATTTATGATCGCCTGATTGATGGCGATTGTTCGGAGATGGTATGAACAGACCTAAATTGTAGCTAGGATCTAATTATCGACTGATATCGGTAAAGAATTGACGATAAGGTCCCGCCTCTCCCATGACATTTTCACCCTTGAAAGTAACAGTGAAGGACAGATAAGGATCAGTGCCTTTAGGTTTGAAGGGCCTGAGGAAAGCTGGCGAAATTTTCAAAAACTGATCATGAGCCTTGGTGAAAAGGTGATCTTCTTTCTACTTGACTGTAACTAGTCCATCTCTGGCTCTTTCGTCTCTCGTTTTCAACCTTTCCAGATATATTTTGGGGATTTCATCATTTTCCCTCAGTACACTGGTTTTCTGCATGATTTTTTGGAAAAGTTCAAGTTTAATAACACCCATTATTAGATTTCTAAAATACTTTAACTTGTAACCAAGACTGTCGTTGTAGACGGGACATGTATCATTCCTTTACTTATCGTATTTTAGATCCATGTTAATAAACTGCAAGCATTTGGAAGCTGCCAAGTTTAGCTCCTTTACTAATTTCCAGGAATATCGGATGTTGTATGATTTGAAATCTGCCAAAGGTTTGTACTTCACCCTCACTCCTATATCATTCTCAGAGGTATAGTTTATTGGCTCTTCGTTTAGTTTGGTGTCCAAAAGAGGAATTTTACTTAAAATTCGAATTGATTCTTCAGAATAGGACAATACACTTGAAGATCCTTTACATATTTATGATTGAATATAGTCCATCAAGAGATAGAGGTGGTTGAAAGGAATCAGTGTAGCATTTTCAGAGTAAATGTTATCTCCCCATAAATCATAACCTAAGGTGAGCAGCTTACGGAATTTACCTATGAAAGTATTTTCGTCTTAGACTTGTTTTTTGAGTTCCGATGACATCGATTCAAATCTGAACTGCAAAAACTGTTCAATGATCTCATTCTTGAAGATGGCTGAGCCAGTTTGCAGGACAACTGCTGGTTTTTGTGGCATTTCTCTGTGTTATTCCTTTGCTCCGTCCCCCTTCTTATTCTTCTTGACTTCCTTGTTTTTGCCAGCCTCTTCAATCTATTTGTTCTTCTTCTCCACCAAATTGCATATCACTTTGTATTCGTCCTCGAAAAACTTTAAAATTTGAACCTTGACTTCTTAGAAACGTTTAGCCTAGCGCTCTTTGAGCCTTTGTTCGGCTGCCTTGAGGTCAGTGGCCTGAACTACATCGTAAACCTCCTCGGGTTTGGCTGCGACTGGAGCAGGGGTTTGGCACATTTCACAAAGATTAAAGTTTAACGGATTCTAATAGGTGCACACGGGACACATCCATGTCATCATACCTGTTTAATTCTCCTCCTCTTGTTTTTCCTCTTCTTCCTCCAGTTCCATCTTCTCGATAACCTCTTCCTCGACAAGTTCGTTAATATCCCACCCATCGACCAGAATAAAGCAATTGCCCTTGTTTAGGAAGATATCATAGGCAGGACATAGTATTTTACCTTTGCTATGTTGAATGATCTCCTTCATCTTTTTGAGAATGGTCTACTCGCTGAAATACGCAGGAATGTTGCTAATTTGGAGGATGCGCTACCATTGATAAGATGGAATGGCACCTGTTTACATGGATATCTTTTTAGTCTTGGTGAAGTTGTCAATCTATTTGAACATTTTTATTAGATCCATGGATGCCTTTACATGCTCTGGAGGAGCACCAATCCCGGCTGGCAATTTGAGCAATATTGATGCAGCCATCTAAGATAAATTTTGCAAGAGTGAAGTATATAGTGCCACAACTTCCTTGTTCTCTTCGTTGGTCAATTTGTTGATCCAAGAAATTAAATTCTTGAGCTGGTCGTTTGATATACCCATATTCTCTAGGGTCAGCTCTATGTTGTTTTTCTCACATATATAGGTAATGGTCAGACATATCTTAGAAATCAATTTGGAAAGATAGCTACACAGAACTGATACGCTCTTTTTCAATAACCATCCAATAAATATTTTGTTGATCCTTTGCAGAACTTAGAGATAGACAGGTTTGGCTTTGCTTGTCCCTATTTCACAAAGGACTTCTCCAAGATAGCAGCCGATGGTCCACATGTCATCAACTGCAAAGATAGTTGCTTCAATTGGATGAATCTTGTAACTATTCTGCTCCACAATGGAAAGGCATTCCTTGTTGGTGTAAAAATAGCAGTAAATATTGGGTTAATTGAACTACAAAGGCTAAATATCTGTTCTTTAGCTTTTTGCTGTGTATACATGAGCCACTTCGTTATAACCATATTTATCACTGAAAAATCTGATGCCCGAACACAATGAAAATCTTGCTTCCTTCTTGAAGGACACGATTAGGGCTTTTGCATCGTCAAATCGATTAAGACTGGTCATAGTTTCAGAATTAAGATTTAGATCAATTCCCTTAATGCTGGTGAATTGATGCTACAACATATCCAGAATAGTAAAGTTCTTGTCTTACAGCATCTTCTCAAAAATGGGTCTCATTGACCAATTCGGCTTTGGGAAATCAAAACATCCAGAGATGGGATTGTCAATGAATAGATCGAGTATAGTCTACTTTATAAGTTTGATATTATCGACCTCGGAAGCACTTCCCGCTAATTTGGTGAGGCATTGCTTAGCATGCATGTAAATTATCCCCTCCAGTTTTTTTTACAATTCCTAGTATATACTCTTGGTTGAGATGTGCATCACTTCCTTCTCAACTGCCATCAAAGAGTTTACAGGAACCCATGTATAACTGAAGAGAGCTAACTCTTAAATTCTGTATCTGACTAGCACACTGTTGTTCTTTGTGTCAATAAAGATGATCTTCGCAAGACGGCTGTCCTGACTACCCCAACCCAGCAAAGGCGTACAAAATTCGCTCCTACTCTTCGGCAGCTTGACGAGCACGTTTTATCCCACAAAGATTTATTAAATTTAGAGTGAGTTCCAATTGTGATTGGCATCTGGAATGACCGCTCCATTTGGAAGTTTATTATCACAAATAATGTAGGCGACACGTTTGGCTTCCGTGTGATCATTAACACGCAGAGGCCTTCTCATCTGCTACCAGAAATCTTAGATTTAGATGGGTTTCAGTGTCGTCTTGACAAATTCGTATATCTTTGGTAATATGCTCTTCTCCCAGTATTTAAGCAGCTTATTTTGCTCAATTTGAGGAGGTTGTGTTTTAAGAAGATACTTGCTTTTGGTACAAGAATGAGTTTCAGGTGTTTCCTGTTTGACTTAATTACTGGAATTGAGTTTTTCCAGTCTCAGAGGCACGAGATACTACTCGATTTGCTCATGGCATTCGTCATCAGGAATGTAGTTTCCGAACAGATGCAACTATTAGTGGTCATTGTCTATTAATTTTAGAATCAGCTTTTGAACATCTTATTCATACAGACCCAGTTATTTATACGAGTTGAGGTTTTATGAGAATTTAAACAATTTGGCAACGAACTCTTTGGAAATGTCCTTGGGAATACACTGGAGATCGAAATTATTCAGTTTTTTGAGGTAGAAGGTGAGGAGGAGATAGTCTTTGATGTCACTTTTGTTTGTGATTTAAATAGTGTTTCTTTATAAGATGGTCTCTATCTTTTCGATGAGTTCTTCGGGTAGTTATGTTTCCTCATACTATTTTTAAAACTTGTATTTGGGTTCGGTATGTATCTTGTCGTAGGAACTGGTCTGTAATGTCAAAAAATGATCGTTAGCTGGAACAAGGATATTGTCTTTTACTCCACTTTCGACGCCGCCCTGCCCGAGATAGAAAGTATCGTTGGGATAGTCATAAAGATAGACTTTTTAGTATTTCTTCTTCATTTTCGAAAAGTTGTTTTAGATCCATTGCTTTCCGAATTAGATTTAGCTCTACTCAGTGGGGTCATCGAAGGGGATGAATTCTTCATAGGGCATGTATGCCTTGGAATCACAGAGAGAAAGTTATCTCTTACCGAGAAGGGTGTAGTAGGAGGCATGCGTATCAGACTTGATACTTAGATTGTTTTGATATGATATTAAATTGTCGAAATGGGAGTAGTACTTTGTTTTAATGATGGTGATCTTCATTTTAGTTGAGAAGTTCGGTATAAACTCATTCACCATCAGTCTAGCCTTAATTTCATTGTTATTCAGGTTGATAGGGATATCTTTGAGGCGGTTCATGCTGCCTGAGGTGATTAACTGACAAATCTGATTCATTTTGGTTTTGGAAACGTCCTCCTTGAAAATATAGGAGCCTGTTCTCGAGAAGTGATCCATCAACATATTTATCTCCATGAAATATCGTCGAATTCGATTGAAATAATTTTTGAATTTAACGTACTCGCTTTTCAATTCAGCGGTATCAGTTTAAACTGGCTCTGCTATGGGTTTACTGTTGATTTCCTCGTATTTCTTAAGTAGCTTTGTGTAGACCACTGTCGTCCAATTCTTTTTATTTTGATTGTTGTTTTGGTTGTTATTGTTATTGGGGTTCTTGTTGCCTTTCTGATTTTTATTAGCGTTCGTGCTTACACTTTTGGCTGGTTTAACGTTGGCTATATTTTTCTACAGAGGATCACAGAAGACATTGCAATAGTTGAAATACCATCCGACAGGGAGTTCGAGTTAAAGGTCTGCATCAAGTTTACTGTATTTGGGGAGGTTGGTAAAGATTCTTTCCGTTTTTTATTGCTATTTATTCTTCTCTTTTTCTGGTTCAATTGGGTTATTTTGCTGTTCATTATTATTCTTCTTATCTCCCTTTTTACTTATTTTCATCTGAAGGTACTAATCCCAATCCTTGATTTAGTGGAGAGTCTTTTCTCCATTTTTAATATCAAGCTCGTCAATGTAGTACAACACTTTGATCATCCAATAAAGATCCTCTTCTTGGTGTAAATTGAGGATAATGTTATATCGAGGTTACTCTTCTGCTTTTTATTTTGGTTCCTCAAATTTTAAGGATAGCTCGTTCGAAGGTGATTAGGTGAAGATGTGATTTATTTTGGTACAAAGCAGTTCGACATTATTCTTCCTAGCGTTAGTGAGTCTAAACGATTATTTCAGCATTAATTACTGCTTTAGATTGGTAGAATATATCTTATACTCCCGATCCAATGGAGTTCTAATACCTTGCTTGAGGTTAATATTCAATTTCTTAATAATTTTCAGACCCAACTTGGCCACCAGAGGTATTTCGATATGATAGAGTACATAGAAGATAATTTATCCAATTTTAATTTTATCCTCGAAGCTGACCTTCTTCCTACAGTTAATCTCCAACTTCCTTAGCAAAAACAATACTCTTTCAATAAAGAAATAGTCCTTCCATCTTTTAAAGGTAATGTTATTGTTACCCACCTCCTTGTTCAGCAGAGCAACTAATTCATCATTTCGATGTTCACTGATGAAAGCTCGCTGAATTAACATATTGGATAGATAAATTAGATCTTAGTTTTGGTTGGAAAGATACTTGAAGGAGATGAAGTATAAAATTATATCCAGGTTTATTTAGGGATTTTAACTTTACAGCAAAGATAGTGTATGACCTATTAACTTCATCTTTTAGAGGAAATTGAACTTAGAATCCTTCATTACTTGGTCGAATTTAGAAAAAGACAGGGGCAATTTATCAATCAGACCATTCTAAATAGTTTTAATAACAGTTTTAAACTCTTGATAGGAGTCGTCAAGTTATTTCAATTTCACACTGCTAATGGATGATAATTAGCTATTATAGCTGAGGTGGATGTTCAAAGTTTCAGAGCCGACTGCATACTTAATGAAATTAGTGCTGGATATCAGTTTGATGAGTTGCGCGTTGTTGGAATAGAATTGTATTCTGTTCTCACAACGATGATGACGAAGGATAATGGCTGATTCAATGTCACTAAATTTTATCCAGGAATTTATGTATTTCACTATTTACTCCACTGGGAATTTCAGCTATATTTTGCCTTATTTTTTAAAGCCCTTCCACTTCTTCCAGTTTTATAGCCACTATCTGAACAGGTTCAGCTTGTTAGCGTCCACATTTCGGTGATCTGAACTGAGAGAACGACTCAGGTTGATAGGCACAATAGCTTCATTGGATTATAAAGATTATTTTGTGCTGGGAGATTTGAATTTCAGCAAAAAGAGACAACTTCTAATCAAATGTTCGATGGGTTAGATATAAGCAGTGTCTGGACTTTCCAAAGGCTGTTCTGATGCTTTGATAACTTAATCAATAATCTTAGTTACTGTGTCATACGGGTTGGTTTCTTCATATTTTATTGATTTTAGAGAGCACAGTCCTTTTATTAAAGATTAGTTGTTGGAAAGTCTCTCTCTGATTAGTTTATCGAAAGCTGTCCGATTCATATTCTGATGAGGCTTTTATTCACTCTTTTATTTCTTCGCTGCGGGTTTTTATTTTTAGGTGCCCAGTTTCACTGTTTTAATCACCACTCCACGCTTCTTCAGAGAGATTTATTTAACGTTGCTCACCTTCTTCTCTTCCACCTCCACCTACTCCTTCTTCTCTTCTTATTCGATGGCTGACTTGCCAGAATAAGTTTATATAAGATCTCTCCACTCGTTAACGTTCTGAATTCTAGATATAAAAGAGTAGTATATTCCATCTCTCGCATCTTCAAAAGCCTTCAAATTTTATTTGATATATTAAATTGAAAACTTCAGATTGAGATGCAACAATCCTGAATGTTTTAGGATGGTTAAGAAAAGGATAGATTCCCCTTGCAACCAAAACTGCTTGTGCTTCTCTTGGAATATCTTCTTTCTGAGGATATGAGCGTAGGCTCCTTTTTCTTTGGCTAACTACCGTGCCTCAGTAAATACTTTAATAAAATCACCCTTAAATTGTTTAATTTGCTCGAGGTATCCTTTAATATAGGTAGGGATGCTCTCGAAGTTCCACAGCTATGATTTCTCTTAAACTTTAACATCTGTTTTAATTTATTGGCTCACCCAGTTTTTCTATTGATTTCTTTTGATAATTGACTTATCATTGGAATCATGCTCGGCTTTAGAAATAAATTTATCAATGACGGAATAAGAAGTCACGCTTGAGCCGTCGAACTTGTATGAACTCTCCTCGAAACCCTATTTAAAGATTTTGCCCTTCAGTAAATCATTGATCTTTGAATCTGATTGCTAGTTTTATAGATATAGATAGCTCTCAATGGTATTAGAAACAGCCACAACAGCAAATTTAAGAGTGTTTATATAGTTCTCGCAATTTGAAACAGTCTTGAATATCTTTTATATTTTTCCTTTCTTCTGGTCGTCATAGACGTATTTACCAACAAAAATAGGCCTCATCCCAAACTTGAAACCATACCGAACTAAACTCTGCGAATCTTTTACTTGTCCTGAACTAGTAAAATCAACATTAACAGCATTTCCAAATAGTAGGTAGGGTTTTTTGGTATCAATAACTCCTGATAATCGAAGTAAACTATTAAAAACGCCATCATTCACGAGAATGTTGTTTCCCACTGGTGCATCCTCATGAAGGAGTTGAATATTCAAAGTATCGTTGTTTGGGTCTGATTGGCATCTTTTGTCGAGTTAGAGCAACAATATAGAAGCATTGGGATATGTTCTTGAGGGGAAGTTGTAGTTTTTACCTCGTTATAGGGGATGTGAAGTTTCATATATCTTTTCAGAGGTCGAGGAAATGCCTTAAAATTCAATATCTTCAATATTAGTGAGAAACTAGTTAAACTCAGGCTTTAATAGATATTAGATGATCTTCAGCAAAGAAGAAATGATTTCCTGCACAGGATGAAGGGGCACCAGCGAAGCATGATAGATTTGAATTACCAGCAGAATGCTTGGTAAGATATCATAAATTTGATCGGATTTGATTTTGTTTAACATCTTTTAATAGAACTTGAATATTTAGGTGAAAACTTGTGCCTGGTATTTGATAAAGATATGAGAATCCTTACCGTTGTCGGTGAGAAGCTTGAAAGCGTTCATGAACACAAATTATATAAATTTGTTACCCGTTTAGCTTTACAGCGACAGTTTGAAGGCATAATCAAGTAACCCCCTTTTCAAATTCTATTCGATTTTATCCTTGACCACCAAGTGTTCTTTCTCAGTTATCAACACATCTGAAAACAAAATATTGCCAATGTGCTGCAAATGACTATTGTCACTGATGCTGACATTGGATTTGGATTTGAAAATCTCACCAAACTAGCACTTGTTAGTCTAGTATTTGTGAATGAGATGTTATTTCTTCGTGACTTCGTAGACAATTTCCTCTTTCTCTTTCTTTTCAATTGCTGATCGAGATTGCAGGAAGTGTTTTAGTTATGGCTAAGTGAGGGTTGTGATAAATTTGATTTGCCTTTATAGATTCGGGAAGAATAGGTAGAATTCCTGGAAGAGAAGTTTGTTGATGTATCTTTTGGTTGAAGGCTCACTGATCTCTTTTAAATGGAAAAGGGTTTCGCCCATCTCAATTAAGGTCTTTTTCACTAATTCTTCGGGAGAGGAAGGGCAGCTCATTAGCCAGTTTTATAAACAGAGAACAAACAAATATATTTATTCAGGATGGCTATTCACGTTCCTGAAGGCGTCTGTGATAAGAGTGTAGTTTCGGGGAGTTCCTTCTGCATCGAATGGATATATCTTGATGATGGATTTTATAACTTTATTTGTTTTGGCAAGTTCCGCCTTATCTTTCTCGTAAATTTTGTCTGTCTCGTTAATTTTGTTCATTTTCCCCAGCACCTTGGTTCTCTTATTGGACAATCTTTTCTTGTCGGACTCAGGCAGATTCATTTAATTACTAATTTAGATGACCTTCTGACCATAATACCAAAGCCAATCGTTAAAGCGATATTTAGTTTTAATCGAACTCTTGTCCAGCACACTCATATGGTGTAATGCAAATTTAGGCAAATCTGCCCAGCGAGTCAACTTACGGATGGTAGCGCTGAGACATTTTTACTCAAGGAGTAGAGTCGAAGTTTTCTTATCACTTGACACTAATACTGCTGAAGGGAAGTAATGACCATCTTGTGGCCAGCAGAAAGTATAGAATAGCGAGTTATAGGGGTCAAATAACATAGTATATTCAGGATTTTTGGGGAATTTGGGTTATAAAGTCTTGAGAAGAGTGGCAAACAGTTTGGTATCTGTGTGAAGTTTTGAGTCCTTTTTATGTTTGCTAAAAATTTTAACTCCATTTTCCGAGTAGCATGATATTTGATCTTTATCCATGGTCCAAATGGACTAGGTGAGGTTGGATATGGTTAAAGTAGACCCTTCCTTCACAACAATTTCAGTGGGTCCTTTAATATTTTTTTATTGGAAATTGCTGGTGATTTCTGCTTCTGCTAGAATGACGTAATCCATCTCCTAGTATACCTTAATATTTTTCTATTTCTATTTTTCACCTTCATTGAACAACCATTGACAGGTCTCGGCAAGGTCATAGTTGTTGAGCACAAATGCCCTTCTGCACTCGGGCTTAGTAAAATAGCCACTGAAACTATCATAAAGCTATTCAATATCTTTTTAGTCAACATCTTCGTAGTTATACACTCTATTGCCGTCAAAAGAAAACTCGTAGAGAACTACTTCTAAAATCTTATGGTAATTTTGATTCTTCTGTTATTCAGTAGTATTCTGGGCTTCATTCTTTTTTGCCTTCTTCTTCTTTTTCTATTGAGCCACTGCCTATTTCTTCTCCTCAGGGATTTTCTATTTCTCAGATGATTTTGATTTTTTGGGTTAAACAACTGGCTTGACTTCATTCTATTCGCCTTTAGTTATTTTTATTCTGCTTCCTAAATAAAATAGGCTGCTTCCATCAGTCATGAGTGGAGTATATTTGTTGAGATTTGTCAGTGACGGATGACCGAATAGAGCAGGGCAGAAAAGCTGAATGTAGCCTTATTTTTCAAAATTATTTGGGTTTCTCACCTATAGGACCCAAGGATCTTTAGATGAAGTTTTAAGATAAAGCTTCCCTTTTAAATATACCCAACTCACCTCATCAACTTTGGTTCCAATGGGGAAGTGAATCTTCTTCTAAAGGTAAATCTGACCCGCCTTGGTGCCTTCCTGTCCAGTTCCGATTTTAAACATACCTCCATTGATAGCTGAGACATAGAAATACAGATATTTTCCATCAGTAGCTATAGAATAGTAAGCCAACCCCGTATACTTTTGAAAGTGAACCTTTTTCATAATAACGAAGGGCTACTTACTGCAGAAATTATCAGGACAGTGATATTTAGCCACGCTTTATTTTGGAATCAAGCTGAAATATTTATCAAATTGAACGGCAATGTGGGAACAGATTTATGTTTCATCTTAAATCTTCAACTAGATCACCTTCCCCAACTCAGAAATGAACTTCAACTGTTCAAGCATATAGGACTGATTGTTAGTTCTCAATGTCACTCCTAAAAAACCCTCTATTTCAAGGGTTAAATTTTATTTAAAAATGCTTTAGAGTTTATCACCTGCTAATTTAGGTTTTTTACACAGGTTCAAGATAGCACTTTTAGCACCTTCTATGAAATCATTAAAAATGAGTTCTGAATCGTTAGCGAAGGCAGACCACGGGAGGCTATTGACTTATTTAACAAAATCTTTAATAGAATCTGGCCATTTGGCAGGATTATTGCCCTTGAGTGCCTAAATCCTAAATTCCTCTTCTTCCTTGGCTAGAGTAAACTTTTTATCGACTTGGCTTTTTTATCTATTCATGAATTTAAGAGAGGTGTTATAGGTATGCGAGGCGACTCTGGCATAGAATTCCTTAAAACCGCATCTGATGCCTTTGGCTACTTGTTTGTTTTTTAGTTTGAAGTTCTTGGTGGTTTCTTCTAGTAGTTTTTAGTAGGTGGCATCCTCAAAATCAGCGAATTGGTAGTGTTATAGAGGGGATTGGTATGATTATCTCGGATAGGTATAGATGGAGTCATGAGTGATATCTAAGTAGGGATAAACGTACTCTGCTGCGAAAAGGAGAGGAGATAGGCCAACTCCAAATCCGTGGCCATGATGGTTGGGTCCATCGGAATAGCTTTTATTTTGGCTGCTAAATTTGTTGGTAGGGCCATCAAAGAATTTATATTCTGATTGGATATATAACAAAGAGTTTAAAGATTTATAGCTTCACCCCACACTATCTCTTCAAATAATTCCTCTCTCCCTGCCTCCTCTGTCTTTCACTTAGCAATTAAAATCTAAAAACATTTGACATTCCTCTTAATTTTAAACGAACAGTGCAAACTAAATTGATTAAATTAAGTTGCTGAAGTTACCTCTGATATGATGCTATCCCAAAATTAATAATTAATAGCGATTGTTGATGGCCTAGCATTCAAAGATCCCCGGCCAGGTAACTCCCACTCTTCAATCGATAATTTTAAACGCCCTTATTGGTACGACCAAAAGGAAAGTTTTTTCTGCCATATTGCTCGCGATCATCGGCTATTTGCTCTATATGAAAAACAAAAAATCAACGACGGATAACATCAAACTGAAAGAGGAAAAGATTAAGAAGAAGGTAGATCTGCGTTTATACAGAAAGGAGGCAAAGGCAACGTCGATGCAGTCTTCTTCAAAAGAATCAAGGAATTGGTTAAAATCGTCATACCCACTTGGAAATGCAAAGAAGTGCTGGATATATGCCTGCTAACTGTGTTTCTCGTGCTGAGAACCTTCCTTAGCATCTATATTGCTGGCGTTAACGGCAAGATAGTCAAAGCTATCATCGAGAGGAATAAAAGTCTGTTCATTCAAAGAGTATTTGCGCTAGGACTCATAGCCATACCTGCGTCTTTTGTCAATTCATTTTTGGACTTTCTCAACAAACGGTTGGCGATTAGCTTCAAGAAAAGGTTAACAAACTACTTCCATTAGTCCTATTTAAAGGATATGACATTCTATCAATTGGGTAACCTGGATAGCAGAATTACTAATCCCGATCAGAGACTTACCGCAGATGTTTAAAAATGGGCAAATTCACTTTCTATGATATACTCCAATTTTTCAAAGCCTACCCTAGATATCATTTTGTTCTCGAGGAAATTGTCAGAACTAGTTGGGTGGCAAGGGCCCGCAGCAGTTGTTTTATGGTATCTCTTTTCTGGTATTTTATTGAAAATTGTATCTCCCTCCTTCGGTAAACTGACTGCCATCGAACAAAGATTATAAGGATAGTACAGAGCAGCTCAAACAGGCATAGTCCACCACTCATAGTAGATCGCCTTTTATAAGGGTAATTAGTGGTAAAAGGGAAGAATAAACTCTCTGTTCAACGTACAATTGCCTTAAACTAGAAATTTATAACCCACAGTGAGAGTATAATGAACAAAAAGCTGTTTATGGGAGTGTTCGATTCAATGCTCGTCAAATATGGAGCTGTGATGGTTGGATACGCAGTGCTCGGCCTTCCTGTCTTTGGGCCTGGATCTGAGGAATACCTGAAGAAAGTTGGCACTGATGGCAGTGCTATCACAAGAGATTATATCCGAAATTCATCGTTACTGATAAATCTTGCCAAGGCCATTGGCAGATTAGTTATTTCTTACAAGGAAATTCAACAGCTTGCAGGTTTCACAACACTTGTCTATGAACTGAAAGAAGTTTTGGGCGATTTGGAATAGGGAAAATTCATCAGAACACAAATTACAGGAAGTGAAAACAAACAACTTCGGCTAGATTCAGTCAACTAGATGAAACTCGGAAAAATTATAGAAACTGATGATTTTATCAGATTTACCAATGTACCTGTAACCTCTCCGAATGGCGATATCTTTGTCAAGGAAGTATCGTTCGAAGTTAAAAGAGGAGTTAATACAGTTGTTACGGGACCGAATGGATGCGGCAAAAGCTCACTTTTTAGAATATTAAGTGGATTGTGGCCTTTGACTGGTGGAATTTTATAGAGACCCAGCATGGATAAACTATTTTATGTCCCGCAGCGCCCTTATCTACCTCCTGGAACTCTGAGAGACCAAGTAATTTATCCTCACTCGAGAGTAACAATGCAAAGAAAAGGATTGAGTGATGATCATATTCGAGAATTGTTAAAATATGTTCATTTGGACTATGTCGAGGAAAGAGAGGGTGGATTCGACTCGGTCAATGATTGGGCGGACGTGCTTTCTGGAGGAGAAAAGCAGCGTATGGCGATGGCAAGATTATTCTATCATCGTCCTCTCTTCGCCATCCTCGATTAATGCACTAGTGCAGTAAGTATGGATGTTGAAGCTTAACTATATAATAAAGCCAAATAACTGGACATAACTCTATTCACAGTTACTCATAGGAATACTTTGTTCAAATTCCACGATTATAAGATTACTCTGGATGGCGAGGGCGGCTTTAGTGCTGAGAAATTGATTCACTGATGCTTTATGCGATTGAATAACGATAAATTTAATCTATATAAAATATTATTTGAGATATTAGGTATTCTTTATATTCTGGTCGAACTCCATCTCGGGATTTATTTCTCAATAATAGAAAGTAAAAAAAATTTAAATTTTGGATGGAAAATAATAAAAAATAACAAAATAAATAGATGTAAAACTTAGTAAAATGGTTTATGAGCGAAGACTAAACTTTAAATACGAATAAATAATGACCAACAAATGCTCAAATTCATCACAGTTCGCTATTTCAGTCTTCCTCTTCAAAAGCATCAAATTTTAGGACAAAATCTCTTTTTCCTAATAGTCTATAATTAACTATT
>Ga0302188_10001002_pt1 | contig 23061 bp, 19 predicted proteins | sample II_Bog_E2_1_FD_198783 | JGI IMG/M metagenome (GOLD analysis project Ga0302188, IMG submission 198783) | Peat permafrost microbial communities from Stordalen Mire near Abisko, Sweden - II_Bog_E2_1 | ecosystem: Environmental > Terrestrial > Soil > Wetlands > Peat | place: Sweden: Abisko...
ATCCAAAAGTACATCTTTAATGCCGCTAAGGATGTTATTGAACTATGGTCTACCGAGGTCACATTAGAGGAAGTATTTAGTCACCTTCTTATCTATCTCTTTTTACGCCTATGTATCATCTTCGTCCAATTTGGTGAGGTCAGTACGTTTAGCCAACACTTCCAATCCGAAGAATTTGGTTCCGCAGTCGACTCTGGAGTTAGGTTCTTCTTCCTTCTTCTAAAGTTCCACATCGAAAGCCATCTTCATTGTGGTAAAAAGTCGATTGACAAAATAATCGATGCCGTAAGTTGGGTAAGGGTATTCAATATCATCCGAACAATAGCATATCCAAGCTGATATCCATTCCAACGGGCATACTACACCTTCTCCCTTCTCCATCAATTGAAACATCCGTCCCAGTTCCTCAATAATGAGTCCATCTGGATTTTTCTGCCTCATATAAGATGTACTTGCATGCACGCATATTTAATACAGTACCCCTTGAACTCAGTGGAAAATCTGAGCATATATAGTGGACACAGTGCATATTCTACTCCTAAATCTTCAGGTTCGTTTGTTTAGGGATTAAAGTATTCGATCCCCCTTTCTTTTATTTTCTTCTACTGCAACCGACGAACGATCTTTTAGTGCGGATTCAATTTCAGTTCTTCACGCATGCGCTGCAGCTAAAGCTACTGTAGACGCTATCGTTCTAGGTCTTAGGGAGTTTTCTCTTTCTTGAGAGTTCCAATAATTAGAATTTCTCCACCTTCTTTGACTTACTTCGCGAAAGATTCTTGATCCTGTCTAATAGATTCTGTACCTTTAATCTAGGTTTCATGAACTTGATCTGCCCCTCCTCGATTTTAAAGATACTATAGATGGTGGCTAGCAGCTCTTAATAACTTGCCACATCAATATTTTCCGTACGTTTTGGCTTGGCGTTATAGGTAATTTTGACCTTCGGCATATTATTATTTATCGCTTTCCAGAATGATAGGGTAAATTCATTTAGTTTAATACTAGAAAATATTATGTATTTTGCATCGCCTGGATTGATAATGAAAGAGTTTTACAATTGGATAGCGCGTTTACATTAATTTAGGTTATGATTAAACAGTAAAAGAAGATTTGGAGTGAGGAGTAGGACCAATTACTCAAGCAAATGTATGAAGAAGGGGGTGAACAAAACTGGAGTGTTGTTTCTAAACGACTTTCAGATGAAGGATTTTTGCGAAAGAGTGCCAAACAATGTCGAGAGAGGTATTTCATCTTTAAGGTAGATACTAAAACCACATCTGTGGAGAAGCAGAGCGAGTTGAGTGGTCACCATAAGAATAGCAAAAGTTGGTGTAGCTACACAATTAAATGGGCAACAAGTGGGCTTTGATTGCATAACACATTCCAGGCAAGTACTAATCTCTAACCTAGGACAGACAACTATGTCAAAAATCATTTCTACTCTAAGTTGAGGAAGATATTACGCAAACTCAACCTAGTTATTCACTCTCACATGCGTCATGAGTACAGACCCATCAACATCGGCACTCTCTACAAAATAGTCGAGGCTACATAGTAGCGGTTCAAGGAATAGCCTGCATGCGGGTACGCTGTTTCAGTGACTTGTCAGGGTACGATGAAAATGTATGCAGAAGTTCAAAACCGGATGCTGACGGTTAGCATGTTGCGAGAGGAAGAATTCGATTCTTAAGAGCGATTGCAGATATACTCTGACATTGTTCGGGATGTCAGCACGGCCAGCAGACTCTATAAACGCAAGAGCAAGAAAATACGAAATTTAGCCATCCAAGCTCCTAATACTCGTAAGAAACGGGAAAGATAGTCCCATATCATCATAAAAAGTTAAAAAAGAAGGAGATAAGATAGCGATAATTAGTTTAATTTAAGGATGAAACCAATATAGAATAGGGATGGAGAGGAAGAGGAAGACCACATGGTTGATCCCCGTCATGATGTGATCATTTAACAGAAACAGTAAGGCATTCGTGATTTGTTAAAAGACGCAGGTATTCTCAAGGTAGAACAATCTGCGGTGAACAAAGCAGGAATTCATTTTTCCGAGCGATCATCCTTTAAGAGTTATTCGGAAAATAACAATGCTTAACTGGACAATCAATTTTGTAATTATTACATTATACAGTTGACGATAGTGAGAATTAAAACGGTTTTGGTCATAAAAAAGGCAATTTATATCACTTCAAGGGTGCTCTTTTCGATGATCTTTCTGAGCATTCGGAGGGACGTTTTTGACTTTGCTCGTAAATGATATAATATCCTTTCTAGGATACAATCTTATAAATTAATATACCGAAATATAGCGCTACTTATGATAAAAGGTTGAGCCCTTTGATGATTAATAATTCACAATGTCACTTCTTCTGGAATGACTGTGTTTCACATTTCCTAATTGATGAGTGAAACATGAATAAAAAATAATAAAGAGATGTGATACATTATTGTGATGAGTGTAAATAATATAATGCCATCATAATGATAGCACGCTTTTCGGCGATACAAAACTAAATACTATTGCTTTGTCAAGTTAAATTGTATTAAGAATTTCAAAGGGACTATCCGATGATTATATCTATAAGATACTATCCTATTTATGCTTTTTCTAATTAAGAGTGTTACCTTCGTTTATGCAGAATTTCAGTCAGCTTAAATCATTCAATAGTACTGAGCAGTTAAAAGTTGTAGTTTTGACCTTATTTAGATGGCGCAAGTCTTATGCAAAATGGGAAGATTCTTCAACGAGATGACCGAACAATGCCTCATGTAGTTGTCAGACCAATAGGCGATAAAACATAAACATCGAATGCTGCTAAATCGTTAAAATATACGAAACTTCGAGTGCAACAAAAAACTGCAGAAGATGAAATTGAAAGAAAGGGCAGACACAGAAGAGAAAACAATAAAAAAGATGGATGCGATTAAAAATATTAAAAATCATAAGCCCAAACATCCAGTGTCCAGTTTCTTCTTTTTTTATCAGGAGAAGGGACAGGAGATAGCAAAGTAGACAGGGGAAGTCCAAGGATCTAAAAAGGCTAAAATAGTCGGCGAGCTTTGGAAAAACATGACTGATCAGTAGAAATAACCCTATGAAACCAAAGCCAAAGTAACTCGTCAAAAATACGAGGAAGAGATGATTCGATATCGTATCCAATACGCTGATGAAATCTCTCGTCTTAAAAGATACAAAAGGGAAATGAAACAGAAGAAAGCACATGAAGTAAAATAGCATTCGGATCATGATAAAAAAGTAGAATGCAAAAAGTAAGAAGGCAATGCAGAATCTTTGTAATTGTAGAATGTGTCTCCTTTTAGCGAAGAGATTAAAGGGCATGAATCAGACGATTCTTTGGAGATTTCTGATGCGTTGAGTGATAGTATGTCAAAGAGCAGCTTACTTTTAGAAGATATGGGATCGAGTAGTTCGAGTGACCAATTGAGTGCTTCACTGTAACGATAGAATTAGGAAAGTAGTCATAAGATCAAAATAGAAGAAGACAATACGTTATATCAACAACTGAATAATCCTTATACGAACCAATAATTACAAAAGAATAAATGTGAGGTACAGAGCATAAAAGAGAAAGATAAAAATATAGAATTAACAACAATTTAACAACATAAAACAGACTAGGAAGGAAATGTAAATGAAGCTAAATCAATGGACATTATAAAGAAGATTTCACATAGAACAGAAACAAAATCAAACATATCTCCGCATCACTAAAAATAGGGTGCTATTAAAGTTGACCAAAAAGATGAGGAGTAGAATATAATTTAAAACTCAGCCATTTCCAAGCCAAAAGGCCCAGTGTCCAGTTTTCTGCTCTACTATCAAGTTAAGGGAAAATAATTATCTTAAAAATACAATATGCCTATGGGCCCAAAGGTGATAAAACTCGCTTCTGAGGTATGGAAGCAGCTCAGTTCATAATAAAAAGCAGTGTATTCTTAAATGGCGAAATAGCATCGCTAAAAGTACTTGCAGGAGATGGTATCCTTCAAATAAAAATACGGTTAAAGCGTCCTTTAAAAGAAAAAATAGTCCAAATCAAAGTCAAAAAAGAAGTAGACTAAAAAATGATTTATTATTGTTTATTCTCCCCATCATCGAGATTTATATTGAAATATATGAAATCAAATAAAGTATCAGAAAGATCAACGAGGAATTAATTTCCTATAATCGATGGAGAAGTAGATTACATTCGATAATTTCGAGTTCTGGCTTTGATGCGGTAATAGCTGTTTGTTTATTAGACTCATTCTATCTATCATCTCAGTGAGCTCGCATAACGCAAATCCACTCTTAACTTGCCAGTAGGTTTTTGCGAGTTCAACCAGTAGATATCTTTTGTTTACCTCTTGCAAATTTTGGCCGCTCCCGTTTGCCACATAAAACTGAACAGCTTCTTGCGTGATATTTAAATCTTTAGAAATAAGGAAGGCCAGTTTAAGCAAAGGATAATTCGCTGGTATTTGTACGGTTTAAAATTATAGATCGGGAGTAAAGATTTTTTCTGGATGTTTTTGGATTGAAATTTCAATATAGATGGTCTTCTTCGAATGCTCGACTAACTTATAAAGGAACTGCTATCCGAATTATTATCGAAGAGAGAGTTTTGCTTTTTAAACCGGAGACATAATCGGCTTGGCTTCTTTTGGGCATTAGGGAACTGCCAACTCTTCTTTCTTTTTAAGGGGGGAAACTTTTTTCATTGGGATGGGTGGGATAGAGATGTCTTTCGACTGACATCGTAGTATTTACTGATTTTGGCTGATAATTACAAACGAATTATTCAAATTTGTTTTGACGCATTTCCCTTCAGGGATAATACTAATGTTAGCGCATTTCAGGAATTTGTTATTTGAAGGTGTATTCGGTTGAGCTGGATTGCACTCCTGGATACAGATTTAGTTTTTATTGGTTTTGCTTTGAAGAGGTTATTTTTCTATGTCTTATTGTTATCTTTCAATTGCAATACAAATTGTTGTCGCGGAAGGTGAAGCATCATGACTCTTTACTCGAACTTCCTCTCCATTGTTTATCTTTAATTTTTTCACCCCTGAAGTATGAGAAGAGGCTTCTTCACTTTCTATTTATGGTCTTGCCCTTATTTTCGTAGATTTCACTTCAATTGGCTCAGCATCTCTGCCCATAAATCTTTTAACCTATCTTTCTTCGATGAGATTAAGTTTTTCTTCTAAGGTTTAGGTATCTCCAAATCCCAATCTTATCAATTATTATATGCTTTGGTCTTGTCTTAGATCTCTCTTTGTTGTGAGAGCTCCCCTGCAGATGGGACATGACTTTTTCTTGCTGCAGCGAATATATCTCTCGATGCAGGCCTTGCAGAATCTATGTGAGCATTTGAGGTAGACTGGATTATGGAGAAGCTATCGACAGATGGGGCAAAATAGCAAATCAAACAGCTTAATGAAAGAAGGAAGGTCAAGCGTCGCCTTCTAAATTATTCTTTTGGGAAAGAGATCTAGTATTTCCAGTTCTTAATCAGGCAGAATTTGCATGGCTTCTTCGTCTGTGTTCATGTGCCAATTTGATCGATATAAAGTTAGTGTGTTATATCAAATTTAAGGAGGTAAATTGACTAAACAAAGAGAAGTCTCACCTATTTTTATATCCCAAGGAAAAGCATTCAAATTATTTATGTATTCATTTGTAAAATCAATGTAGTTGTGAAAACTCATCTTTTAGCATTATTTAGTTTTATTCTATTTATTGGATTGAGGGACAGATTATATAATTACAAGGGAAACTCATTACCAATACACCCTGATTTTATCAATTTGCATTCTAAATTGTTTGCCTTTCAAGACTTTGGAGAGTTGCCGTATTATTTAACATCTATCAAACAATGAGTTTAAAATACTAAAATATTTTCCAATCTTTCCGATATTCCATAAAATCCCTATTTTACAGAAGAAGGCCCTCTGTGCAATAAGTCCATAATATTTTTAAAATAATAAACGTATAATTTCTCAAACCAACTTTCTTAAAAATAATTATCGCTTACAATTCCCATACTATTAATAAAATCATTATTATTATAAAGTAATGTTCATCGAAAGGCATCCATTTTATATAACTTCTCATTCGTATCCAAACTCACATCCTTTATCCAATCTTTCAATCAATAACTCTCATTAATCAAAATTCCAGTCGTGCGGCCTCTCTTCCCATTTTCCAGTAATCTATAGAAATTTTTAATGGAGTTAGATTATTGGGGATTTTTTGATTAATGTAATAATTAAATGCTCTCACAAAGAGAAGACCAGCCGTCATAAAAAATAACAGAAAAAACGTTCCTTTTTGACAGAATAAAATGCACTGTTCGTAGCACTTAAAGTATTCAACGAAGATAAAGCGTGGAACCTGTATCATAGCATTTCATCAATAATGCATCCGAGACACATTAAAATTGCATTTAAAAACGCTTCCAGATTCAGTTGGCCCATCACTCCATTACAATAGAAGATACTTTTTACTTGGAGTTTTTTGAGAGTGGTGCCCGATTCGACCGATAAAACGCAATACAATAGTCTAAATTCTAGAATTAAGAACAGAAACATCTCAATAAAAAGACTGTTTTGTTTAAAAATAACAGCAGAGGAATCGGTCTGAGGGATAAGGGAGGCAAGAAAAATGTTGTTAAGAACATTGTTACTGCCTTTCTAGGCTATGTTAAGGAACTCAAGCAGGAGGGAATGGAAATTGAAAAAAATATAGACTTGCTGAAAGGACTGATAGCCAAGACTAAATTCAATAATCAACTAGTTAGTGATATCATCAAAAGTGACGAGTTGAGAAATTATTTTAGAGAGTTCCTCTCGCAGTCCGCAACCGCATGGGTGTAAAATTCAAAGCTCAAAAGCAAGGAGATTCACCAATAGGCTATCGCTCTCTATGAACAGTTTTGCAACTAAAGAAATGATGAATTGTTTCGGACAAACGGAGATCGGAGGTAGATAGAGGCTGAAAATGACGAAAATGAGTATTATTTCCAATCGGGTATAAATCACGAATTATAAGAGTAAATCCGGCAGTTTAATGAGTTTAAATGATTATTTTTACAATACACAGACTGCCAAATTGTTTCCTTTAACAGAATAGCTCAGGCAGATTCATCTCAAAATATTATCTATCTATTACTTTATTGGAACTAATTACTCATTATCAATATCATGTGAGATGATGATATCAAATGAGAAATATCTAAGGCAGTCTTTAGTCCTGATTTAGTACAGTTGACAGTTTTTATCATAATATTGAATCGATTATATTATCAATAAGCCATTTCAAATCACGCTTGAGGAAGCATCTCATGGATAATCATATCTGACACTCTGATATCCATCTCTTTAGCGTTGATTATTTGGGCGCTATCAAAATCCACAATTCCTTTCTTGAAAATCTTCTCCATTTCATCCACCCTTTGGTTGTTACGGACTTTGATCAGTCGGTAGTGAATTTGCCTCAAATTTATCTCATGAATAACCTGGGCTGTTGTTTTACCGCAGAGACATCCCTCATTTGCTTATGCCAGATTAAAAAACTCCTTTCCATGGGGAGGAGCATCAGCAATGTGGAAAATGTATCTGAGCATCGGTGTTCCAGGCATCTCGACCCAGTTAAGTTTTTGGCAGGCATCTATTAACCCATCGTGAACAGCTTCTGGCTCATCTCCTCCTCCGGCCGCTGACAGTTTATTCACATATGTCGTTGCTTCATAAGCATCAGTAAAGTCTTTATATTCTGTTACGTATGATGACTATTGGGGTGGGTGATCTCTATAGGTAACAATAGCAAACCTGAGTGTAATTCCCTATGTTCTGACCTTGCTTTCTATCTTTTTGATAATAGTCACGATCGTTGACTGAACCTGAGCTAACTCACTGCACATTGATCCAGTTGCATCGACACAAAAACATACATCGATAAAACCAAAAGCAGGTAGAGGGAGGTTGTCCTTTGAGGTGGCTTTGAAAATTGTTGCCTTTGAAGGTTTGAGAGATTTGTCAATGCTGCGAGCTCGAATTAAAGTTGTACCTGTCGAGGCGGGAATGACAGCAGGAGCAGGTGAAGAAGGAACTGCAGGTCTAGTTCTTCGAGCGCTCTTCTTCTTGATTGCCGCTTTTTGAGCTCTCTTAGCTTTTTTGACAATCGGGGGAGGGTTGACAATTTTATGACCCTCTTCAATAGTCCTAGCCATGGTCCTTGTTTTCATGATCTTTTTAGTTTTGAGAGGTTGTAGGAACTCTTGAGCATCCTCGATGCATTTCTCCATTGATCTTGATCTTTTGACTCTTTTCTTTGGATAAGGATGAATGGCTGTCGATTTACGGTTAGTCTGCATTGTTCTTGCCATTATCAGTCAATTATTATAATTAGTACTATTCTATAATTGCATATATATCTAATTCTTATATATTCTGAGTCATAACCTCAATTATACCCCTCTAATTTTTTGTACAAAAAATAGATAAAACACCATCGTGGGTCACATTTATGCGGAATAGGAGGTTGAAGAATATTTTTACATCAAAATTCTAATGATGATATTTGATTGGACGTTAATTTAATTGTCCAACTATATCCAATAATAATATTTTCGTCAATCTACCTCCAATATCAAATTTTTATTTTTTCAAACGAATAGTTTAGTGCCAAACATGTTAATATCTATCCTCTTTCTTTTTAGTTTATATAATCCCCACATCATTTTTCAATATTACTCATTATTTTAGCATTAGCTCAATAGTATATATTTTTAATCAAATAATATAAATTACTCTAAGTCTATAACCATTCTGAACAACACCAACCATATTTTATAAACTCCCATAAAAATGTCAAAACAAGAGTACTGACTTCCAATTTACTCAAATTGACATCCAAAAGTTCCTCTCTTTGACTTTTCATTATAAACTGATTCTTCTTAGATTCTTGCAAATTTATAATAAAAGCACACACTATAAATTCTTCAACAATTTAATCAAAAATAGAAAATAAATATTAATATTAGCGCCCTCAGAAATGAATCTCTCCCAATTGCGCAACAGAATCGTCTACATCCTCAAAAATGAAAGTCAGCAATCCATCTACCTTGTACTCGCTAATAACTCGCATAGTAAAGATGGTACACCATATAACATGCAGGTAAAATCATCGACTAGGTATCCAAAACGCAAATGCATACTGTCTTCTCCTTAGGAGATAAGATGGTCATTAGCCAACATACGTTGATGACTCAGGTGGAGATCAAATGTGTCGAAGAAGAAGGGAGGATTGTCATGTCCAAAGACGAATACCGAGCAATCATCAAACAAGTGCATGAACTTTAGAGAAAAGATTAGAATGATTCGAGTGACAACGAGGATAACAGTTAAGAAGATGAGAACGAGTCCAATCAACCCCTTAGAACCAAAGACCCAATCAAGCAATATAATGAATAAAGCTCAAATAACAACGATGATAAACACAGGGGGAGAGGCAGACCAAAGGGATCCAAAAACAAGAAAACCATTATTAAATAAGCCATGCAGCTTAAAGAACCTCCCCCTATTGAACTTAAAATGGCACTAAGTGGACTGATAAAAAGAGGCAAGGGCAGACCGAAGGGTAGCAAGAATAAAATGAAAGATTATACCCACTCTGTAAAGATTTAAGAGGGAACGGAATCGCTTCCTTTTGGTAAGAGAGGAAAAGGTAGACCAAAAGGCAGTAAAAACAAAATTAAACTGGCTAACCAAGCAATTGCTGATGAATTTATGGATAATCAGGAACGAAGGCGTAAGGGCCGACCACCAGGTGCTAAGAACAGAGCTAACTCAGTATAAAGTCTTTCGGGTGAACATGAAGTATCAGAATAATTCATGAAAACTGTGGTTTAGCGACCTGATCCTCATCAACTTGAGCAGTACTACTGCTGTTCTCGTTGCTACCAGACCAATCTAAAGCGTAAAATCTTTTAAAACTAAACAAACGTCTAGTAAAACATCTAAGTCCTTAAAAACGTTAACTAAGATTTAGGTCTATAAAACAAATCAAATCTCATCATCACAGCCATAAAACTAGGGGATTGGTAATCTTTATAACAGTTACTATCCATCGTCAGCCATGTCGAATATTATTATAAATCTCCATGGAATGCTGACAAAATGATTGACAGGCAACGATTCTAAACAAAGACCAAGAAGTAGTACTTATCCAAAACGGGGAAAGAGGGAAATACTGTCTTGCTGCATGATAGCTGTAAGAAGAAGGAGATTTGGTGGAAGGAAATTACCGTGGAAAGGATCATATAAAATTTACCAAGAGAGCATCTCTAAGCCACCAAAATACTATAAAAACTATTTGCCTTCGACATCAACCTCAAAAACGAAATTTACCTCAATATAGCTTGTGTAATTCGCAGCGGTAACTTCGCCGTCTCATAAATGATCCTCAGGGATGTAGTTTTTACGCCTACTTACAACAAACTTAATTTTTCGCAATAACACTATGATCTCCTCATCGGAAGCATGAATCTTATTAACCAGTTTAAAAAGTTTAATCTTATACAGCCCAATGATGGTACTAACTACTGTTCGCCCATTCATGCTGCTGCCATTTGTCCGCATCCATAGTTTCTAAAGAAGATGTTGATGATTTTTACGGATGTGATCAATGTAGAGGATAGCCTGCATCGCAAACCTGTGCATTACGCTGCTTTGGCCAACACAAGCGATAATCTAAAGACTCTATTCGAAAGTGGAGCCGATCTTAGAGAGTATGATCGCAAGAAAATGACCCCTTTGATGCTGGCTTGCTATGAGGGTATTTTTTATAATGTGGAATACATTCTTTAGAAAGTTAGGGATGGTGTTTATATCAACTATAAAAGCGAAGAAGGATACACTGCTCTGCATTATGCCATTCTTAGGAACAACACTGAGTGCGTATAAATACTGATTAATGATCCCTTCATCGATCTATGGACTCTCACTCGAGACAAGGGGGACATCTTCCACCTCTTAGCAGGAACTGGTAACATCGAAATAATGGACTTAATTCTAAAGAAAGAGTATCTTCCTTATAACTCCCTCGATAAATTCAAGAAAACTCCTCCAATGATCGCAATCCGTAACAATAATAACGATTGCTTGATTAAACTCATATAAAATGGATGCCGAATGGACAAGGCTGACAGCAGTTTGAATACTCTCCTACATTACGCTGCTGCCTATGGAAACATCGAGGCCATAATGATCTTAAAGAATCATATCGAGCAGTCAAGAAATAAAAGGGGTTTGATTCCTTGGTAGCTGGCTATCTACAAAGGCCACCTCGGAGCAGCCCAATTGCTTTAAAGATAACTGGACGAATAATAATAATTTCACGAGGACCCTCTCTACTTTACTCTGACTAACATCCGCGGCACTCTCGAATACATGTAGTGCATCCGATATATCGCTGAAAAGATGATGACTGATATTTACCACGAATAAAAGAATACAGGCAACGGGTATCTTCACATCGTCTGCCAGATCAGCGAATAGGAGTACCTCAAAATACGAAACGCATAGAGCTATCTCTCCTTAGAGTAAATTAAGGAAGAATTCGGATGGGTCCAAAATGAGCTCATCAATTTCTTCGTGGATAAAGGGTTAGATGGATACCAATAGAATTTCAACTGTGAAACACCTCTGAAACTATGTATCTAAAACAACAACTTGATCGGAGTGCAGAAGCTGCTGACTGGCAAGATCACTTTCGAGGTAGAGCCTTCCAGTGACAATAATATCCTGCATTGTCTCAGCAATTTGGCCTGCAAAGGTCTCGATGAAATGAAATTCGTATAGAAAAAACTAAAAGACTGCAATCAAACCGAGCTCAAAGTCAACTTAAAAAAAATCGACCATTATGGCTTTGATTTCATGCTTTACTTCGTTAAAAACTTTACATAAAAGGTCGTCCTAAATTTCAAAAAATCATTAAAGAAGTATCATCCGTCTAAAAAATAACGAAGCAACAGGCATCAGTCTATCGAGCAAGAGGCCGAGAAGAAATGCTTTTAGGAGTTTTTGAAATTCGAAGAGAGGTTTATGAGTCTTGTTTAGTTTCTTCTGGAGTTAGGCTGCGATATCAACGCGCAGGTAGTCGATAAAAAGAGTGAGACTAATTAGCAATACAAAAAATGGGGGATTCAGCACTTTCTTATGAAATTCCCCTCCTTGCGACTGGTTAAGTTCTTCAAAAGCAAAATCAGGGATTTCAACTCGCAAAATAATCAACTCATGACTCCTCTTCATCTATTTTGCAAATACATAAAGGGAGGCAGTCTCCTCGAAACCACCATTACTCTCCCTTCCGATTACCGTGCTGAAAATGTCCTCGAGTTTTTATTGCAAAACGGTTTGAATCCCAATTGTTACGACTCATTTAAGGCTCTGCCCTTGCTCTACGCTGCTTTGAATAGTCAATACGATTTTATAATCATTCTACGAAAATATCGGAGCGAAGTCAATTTATGTACCACCAGAAACTAAATTCCCTTCATCGAAATCATCAAACAAAGCCGCAATTTTACCATTGAACAAATTCAACAACTGTTGGCATTGGGGATGGATCCGAATTACTTGGATATGAATAGACGTAACTCCTTGCATCATTTGGTCTTTCATGCAAGTAACTTGGACTCCAATCCAGAGGTCTGTAAGTTACTACTGGAATGGAAGACTAAGATCAATGCACTCGACAAATACGATCGATCTCCAATTTTTTATTGCTTCTGCGATATGGAGGGAGAGATATCATCCAGTTAACCTCTTTAAAAAGTAGAGATTTTGCAAGTGTTAATAAATCACAAGGACATTAACCTCAATCTTCTTGATCTTTATCAGAGAAGTCTTTTGCATTATGCATGTCTCCACAATCACTTTTTCTCAATCCTTTACCTTTTAGACAAAAACATCAACATTGAGGCGAAGGACTACCAAGATAACACTCCTCTCGCACTGAGTCTTAAAACTCGAAATCTTGACCAAGCGACCCTCATTATCTCAAAAGGCGTCAAGTATGGATTCGTGCACGAAGATGGCTAAAAGCTTAGCTATTTCGCCTATGCCTTCAGAAAGCTGTCAGCAGGTATCTGCTTCATGCTGCTCGACAACGGATACCCAATTCAAAAAGCCCTCGAGTAAATCCCCGATTCCTGCTTCAAGTAGACATTAATTCAGAAGTACATTCTCCGTAACTGATGTTTTGAATTGGCCTAATTTTGATAATTTCAGAGTTATTAATATGAAAATCACATATTCTTACGAACTTTCCGGTAGAGTTCCTCCATTTTAATTTTAAACTCAGATTTGAGATTCGTGATATGCTTCTGGTACTTTAATACTTTCTCCTTGAGTTGTTCGCGCTAGTCCATTAACACTCGATGTTCCAACTTCAATTGTTACAAATCGCCATCGCCATCTCCTCGGGTTATAAAGTTGTTGATTTCATCGGTAAAATGTTAATTCAGATCTTTTGCCATTTATAACTACTGTTTTACGATTTCCAGCTGATTTTTAAATGATTAGTTGATAGTCTTATACCTTTGGCAGCGTGGTTTATATCCGCAGGAACAATCAGTCGTTGGATCATATTTACTATTCGATCCCCCTCTTGATTTATTCAAATTACCTAGAATCGAACCGATACTCATGTCATTCAGATTCAAACCATCGTTGCTGTTATTAAAGGACTTGATACTCATCGAATGATCATTGTTTAAAATGGATTTGTTCTGGCTAGTAGTTCTTTTTTTTGCTTTTTGCTATCTGCTGTATTCGCCATAATATTCATTTTGGTAAATTAGGATATTTGATTGGTCTGCTTTAAATTGGTTTAGCTCTTCCTCCAGTCGATTTATACTTTCTGATTTATTCTATAGCTGCACACTCATGTCTTGTAGCTTAGTCTTTAGATCTTCAGTCTCACGACCTCTACTGTTTTTGCGTTGATTCGTCATCATAATCCGTGTCATTTTTGTAAAGAACTGCTGTTTGAGTTGCCTTTGAAACCTACTGTGAATAACTGATATAACTCTGACCTTGCTGTACGATTTGATAAAACTGGCATATGCCACAATCGAACCAAATACCTCTTTTTTATGATTCTTTACCAATATTTACATTCTCCTTTGAAAAATACCTCTTCTCTAATCGTAATAATTCTTAACAAAATTGTTATTACTCCTCGAGTAGGAAAGGACGATTTTATTAAAACACTGCTTGATCTTGTATTTTTATATTCTTTGTAAGAGATTCATTGTATTGGTGAGCTGTCTTTCAATTTTTTTATTACTCACAACTGCGGCTTTAATACTCTAAAAAGCCAGGAATATGCTCGATATGAGATTTTGTTATGAAAAGACAGCCATTTTGATGAGGGCTTATGATTTGTTACGAATGTTTAGTTTAATTAACTGCAGACTCTATCTCATCTGACGATATGTAGCTCGACCAATTAGCATAAAGATCATTTTGTGCCTCCGCAGCTGCCTCTGAGCAACGTTGTTTCTTTCAATAGGAGCCTTAATATATTTATACGGGCTTATACTGGTTGTCCGAATACCGATAGGTTTGACATAATTCCCTATCATGTTAAGTTTATTATCAAAATTATCCATACTGACTTATTTCGAGGGACATTCTCAAATTTACACTAACTATGTCGCCTCCTTCTCTTATTATAGATAATTCCATCATAAAAAGTAATGTTAAATTGATTTTATTGTAATGGCTTAGAAGTGATAATTTGTCTAAATACTAAAATGACTGATCTCAATGCTATCCGACCTTTAGGAATCGATTCAACGGCTGTCCCACTGTTGTTGAACTCTCCTCAAAAAGATAACATTTATCATAGACATTCGCCTGGACATCAAACGCGGGAAGAGAGCCCCAAGCATTAATCTTTTGAGTCTATGGGTGTGGCTTTTTTATATGAACAAAAGCTAAGCGCTTTTTCTATTTACAATGGGGAAAGCTAGAAGGAAATGAGCCCAATAATCGAAGACGACGTCTCGCTGAATTTTCAAGTTTAAGATAATGCTATCTAAGCCCAATCTAAATCTAAGACTTCGGAATCAAAAAATAAAAGATAAAAATACCGTATCTAAACCAAGAATCTGAACCGTTTTTTTCGTTCGAAACTAAACGAAATGCTGCGTTAGATTCGAGACAAAAATATTTGTGCATAAGACGTAAAAAAGGCAAAATAGGTCCTTGCAAAATTGAATGAATCCAACAAGATAATGTTCAGTGAAATCCGCGAAGTACTCAAAGATGAGTGGTTGCAAGCAAAGCTCTCCAGCTGTCGCGGAATGCTGCTGAAATACGTTCACAAGGGCAAGATGGGAATGCAGAGTAAGTTAATTATGTTAAAATATTTTAACAGAATATTGCAGGCGATCAGGGATCCTGAAGGGTTCAGTGCCTGGAAATGATCTGGTAATAATTAATGAATGTCTATTTTATTTATTATAACAATATGAAACCATCTTCAATAGATTAGTAAATTATCACTTTGCCTTTGAGACCATATTGTTCGGATGACAGGATGAAAAGGATTTCTTTCGATTTATCCTCATCTTGGACTGGAGATAGTTTTCAGATGGTATTAACTATTTTTGAGGAAGTTCAAATGGCAATTGATCATTGACCATCAGTCTTTTTTTTGTATGACAATGAAAGCAATGTCTGGAATGGTGCATCGATACTAACTGATTTTGAGCTTTAGAAGGAAAGAAACTAGCCTTATTTTGGTATTGGTCGAGAGAGGTTTTATTGAAGGATTACTCGGCCTTTATTAAATTGTCAAAGAAGAATTATTTATTCTTTAAAGATTTTGACTGCAAATTTGCAGTCTTCGTTCGTCCATGTTCCAATTGACTTCTACTTATTGTTCTATTAGTTGATGATTTTGCCGTTAGTGGAAAAGAGTCACCTTATAGCTGAACACTAAATAATCGACTTGATCGATTAACTTTATGCATTGTCAACACCGTTAATTTTTCTTCCCTCTTGATAAGATTAGCAAGCTCCTTTTATATATAATGATGAAGACCTTTCATTGCTAAATAATACTATGGAGGATTACTATTAAAGATTGGCCTTTCATTAAACCATGAATAATAAAACCTCTAATAAGGTGGCAGGTGATGATTATCAATAGTATGATGCTAAAAAATTAATATAAGGAACTCGCTTTGAAAAATAAAGTGTAATGATTTAAAATAATTCGGATAAACCAGCAGCAAAAGTCATATAATTGTACGATAATCTTAATCTAATATTAGCACATTGGGTTTATCCATTTGTTTTTTTTCTTCAAATAATAATATAAATAGAGACCGTTTTCTCAAGTGAATTCTGCTTCCATTGCGAGGTTCTATATTCATATCCTTTTTGAGGACTATATCAATAATACACTGTTCTAAGATCGATATAAAGAAACTCTCCAAGACGGATAAATTTCCGAAAACATTGATCTCTAATTCCAATTCAAAAAAATTTTTTTTCCTGAACACTACAAAAAGTATTATTATAATTTTACCAAGACAAAAAAAGTATAATATGATCAAAAAATACTCCTACACTAACAAAGGTATGACTAAAGCCGTCAGTTCTTAACAAGTGGGATTTGGTTTAAAAATCTATACAAAAAGAAATCTAACAAAAAAAGCAATTGATAACTTTCTCAAAGCCTATAAATTCGGAATCGGAATTAAAATTGTGGAATATAACTATAATGAAGGTTGGATAAAAATGGAAGGTGGTGTTTCATTACGACAGCATCTAAATTAAGGCCTTTAAATTAAATATGATTCGATGACATATAATAAAGACTTTGAATGTTTTACAAACTGTTTAGATTAATTGTCAAGAATTCAGGTTATGCTACAAACTCTTAAGATTGCCCATTGTGACATTAAACCTTAAAATTTTGTTTTTATCAGAAAGGAATCAGTTGTCAAACTTTTTTTAATCGATTGTGATGACATGGAGCCATTTGGAGTGATAAGAAAAGTTGGAACCCCTGGTTGGAATTGTTCCCTGGAATAATTACAAAAAGGAGAAATAACTACGGAAAATACTGATTTACAAGGGTTTACTGAAACACGCAAAGTTGTTTTAGAACAAATAGACAATTTCAACAGAAAATTGAATTAATTAATTCCAAACCTCGGTCGTACGAATTCATGCGCAATGATTTGAATGGTTATTATTGATGATCTGCTAAGAATTTATGTTGAAATTGTGATTATTAGCCGAATTTATTTTCATTCCACAAAATGAACCTATTTACATTGTAAGACTCTTTATTAATACATATTTTGGGGATTATAGTAATACTACAATGTTATAAGATAGATATAAAGGGGCTCCCTTCGAGGGATAAAAGAAGAATGAATATCTTTTGTGATTGAAAAATTTAGAATTTTTACTATAATCTTTAAGAATCAGTTTATTATTATTATTAATAAATAGTATAGTACAAGCGCACTATGGGAATCTTTGGTAGTTCTGGTAGAGGTCATTTAGATTTTCGTTTACCTAAATTTTAACAGGCCTTAGCAAAAAGACAAGATTTGCAAAACTAAATCTAGAGGTACAGCACTCTCACGGAATATGAATAGAAAAAAATTTAATAAATGTTGAGGTTCAGAAATAGATATATGAGTGCTTAAAGCAAATAGTAATAAAAGAAAAAATATGTTGCTTAAATTCTTAATTCAAAATTAGCGCAAAAACAAGTGAGTCAAAAAAATTTAAGATAATTTTAAAAAGTAACATCAAAAAATTGTTATTAATTTTGTTCAGATTTACCTCCAAATGCTTTTTAACTCATGTTTGAACAGTTTATGTGGAAGTGCTAATCAAAGGATGTATTTCTTTACCTTTGTCTCTTACAACAATCAAGATAAATTCGGTAATTAAAAAAGGAAGTTCTTCGAGATGAAAATTTTGGGATATGTAAAATTTGTTTAGATGCATAAGCTACGCATTGCAATATAAACTGTGGCCATTTATGTGTTTGTTAAAGAGATGCAAAAAGACTCATTTCATGTCCTCTATGTAGAACTGAAGGATAATTTCGTAGAATATACTCCAGCCATTTGAAAAGCAAATGATATGGTGCCATTAAATTGTAATACTTTTTGCATTAATCATTAATTAATATCTTATTTATCCCATTTTTTTATATTTTCATCTTACGAAGTGAATTGCTATATACATTGCAATATTCATACCTTTTTTGGGAATTATATCAATAATTTCATGTTATAAGACAGATATCAAGGAACTCTCCAAGACGGATAAAACAAGAAGCAAATTAATTAAAGGAAAAATTATTTATTTTGATACAAAAATTAGATTATTATAATTTAAAAAGTATTTAAAATAGAAGATAAAAATGGAACCCCGCAATCGTTATTAACGTCAACAGGCCAAAAAAAAAGAAAAGAAAAAAGGAATAAAAGTTCCTGAGACCTAAAATTTGAGTTTTAGTCAAAAAGAAAAAGAAAATCTTCTTGATCTCATTTGCTTTAAGCGACCAATTATACAGGTTTATTTTCAAGCGCATGCAATTCAATTAAATTTCCTTAAAAAAGACAAATAAGACCTTGAACTTCTGGAATTGTGTTTAAAACCATTGAAATTTATTGCTAATGAGATGGAAACAAAATGGATGGTAATTTTATTGGAAGTCAAAGTTGGATACTAAAAAATTATTAATTAACTTATCAAAAGGTGGTAATTTCCTACATTTGCCAACAATTGGATGAAAGAAGAAAAGATTTTATAGCAGTACTTTGGAAAAGGTAATACATTTAAAAAAATGGAAAAATAATGTTGTGTGTGCCTTGAAAGTAAAAATTTAAAATTCCATTAATGCTGCGGATCAACTATTTGTTACAAATGCGAGAGAGATATAAAGATTAAATAGTGTCCGATTTGTAGATACCCGATGGGACAACTGGTTGAAATTTCATTCCCAACTATGTAAAAACTACAGCATGATCTGCCGAACTGTTTGATTGTACCAGATCAACTTAAAGAAAACACAAACGGATTGACATTTTGATATTCATGATTCATTCCTATGATGTAATGTAGTTGTAGAAATTATATTAAATAAATAGAATTGTTTTTTATCTTATATGTCTTTTTCTTTTGATTTGCATTCCCACCAAGTGAGTTCTATTTGCATTGGAAGGATCTATATTTATCCCCCTTTTTGGGGATTGTATCAATAATTCCATGAAGATATATATCAAGGAACTCTCCCAGAAGGATAGAAGAAGAACATGGATAACATTTAGTATTTAAAAAAATATTTTTATTAACTTCAACAAGAGCTAATTAATTATAATTTTAAAAAGTACGATACACAAATGATTGATTAACATGAAAAAAAGAAATTCTCAAGTTTTATCAGGAAAGTATATTAAGAAACAAAAGATACTTTGAATCTCTTTTTTGGAATATCATGGATAATCTGTTTTGCCCTTGCTTTCGGAAATTCATCATAATGTCTCAATAAATTGCATATGTATCGTATGTGGCTTTATATTAATGGTTCTTCCACACTTTTATTTCTCTCAGCAGTATTAATTCGATGCTGCGTAATAACAGGTTGTCGATGCTGTTTCGATTATCAGCTAATAGATGATTGCTGTTAATGCTGTTTGTATTGGATACCATTACTTTTTTCGATAGTAAAAATAATAGAAATGGTGCCTGGAATTATTATCTTCGTATTCTTAGACTTTAGCAAATGTAACGATTGGTTAATCCAATTTAGTATTACCTATTTTGTTGGGTTTGGTGCAGTACTAACAAGAATAGTGATGATTAGCATAGAAATAGCCGAAAAATAATTTGACAAATACAAGTAACAATCAAGCTCGATAACCAAACAAAATAACAGTGATGAATTAAAAGATAAAAATTCAAGCTAGATAAACAACCAAAAAAACAGTGATGAATTAAAAGATAAAAATTCAAGCTAGATTCCCAAACAAAAAAACAGTGATGAATTAAAAGATAAAAATTAAAACTAAGTGAACGATAGAAAAGTTATAATTTAAATGGAAAACAGATATTATGATTCGCTTATGAAATCAAATCGAGAAGCTTTATTTCAAACTGAAAAGTGAATTTTTTCATGATTTATGTCTTGTATGATTCATTATTTATTTACTAATTTTACTCCACGAAGTACGTTGTTATTTGCATTGCAAGGTTTTATATTGTATACCTCAATAGGGATAAACTAAATTTAAAAAAAAGAACCGTTAAAAATTATTTAGAGATTTACGCAAATCAAAATATATTAATAAAAAAAATGAATAATAAGCATTATTCTTAAAGAATTAATTTTAATAGAATATAATAGAATAATGCTTCACATATCACTACGATAGTGCTATAATTTTCTTATAATAATAAAATTCTAGAGCTAAAAACTCAGAATTACAGTAACTGGAATAATCATGTCACAAAACCTAAAATACTGCTAAAAATGTTGTAATTATTTACCAGTTTTAGGAGTCAAACTAGTAGCACTTATCTTCTCTTTGTCATCGCTTTTAACAACAGTTATCATTTTTACTTTAAAAGAACTTCCTTCTTTAGATAAAAGTGATTTAGGTCAATTTTTGCTTTGGATTTATCTAGGGTGTTCATATACTGGAGATGCATTGGTTTTGCTGGCAATTTATACATGTAAATTATAAAATCGGGTCATTACTGATGGCTTTAATCATCTTTCAAAATTAATACTACCAATGACATTAGGTGTGAAAATATGGATGTAATGTGTATCAAATATACCACCAGATGATATTAATGAATAATTTAAATAAATGGTTTTATGGGGTTTGGCTCTATAATTTCTTGGTTTGGGTAAGAGTGGTCTCTCTGGGAGTGAGTATAGCATCATATAGTAAAGTTAAAGGTAAAAAACAAATACCTAAAAATGTTGATGAAATATTAAAAAGCTATCTCTTTACTGTGGTCATAAAATAATAGCTATGTAATATGAAAAACAATCAAGAAGCAGTTTCTTTTTTGCAAGATGGAAACTTAACTTAACGAAATTAATTGATTTCGGGTTCTTTATTTACATTATTGGCTCAAATTTTTATTTTTATTTTTTTCTTTAAATAGTATATTTCACGAAGTTAGTTCCTATTTGCATTGTTTGATTCTATATTGTTCCTTTTTGGATTATATCAAGGCTACAATGTTATAAGATAGATATAAAGGAACCTCCAAGACCGATAAAAGAAAAGAGAAACCGAATTCAATTCAAGGAATATTAGTTTTATTTTAATTTTTAAAAATTCATTTAATTATAATATTTAATAGTACAAGAAATGAAGCTAACAACTTATTATCTCCTTTTCTTCGCATTACTACAAGCTTTTGTATGCTTGTAGCCTCAATAAAAATCTACAGTCAACGTGTTTTAAGGTTCTTTTCCTTGTCGCGAACAGATTAATCAAACCACAAAGGAATTTCGACTTGTTAATTGTACCTATCAAATTGATAACCAAAACGCTTACATCTTCAATATTGTTTATTAAACCATTAACGATAGTCAAGGAGCAATAGCCGATACTGTCTTATTGACTGTATTCGATGGAAAAAATCTCCATGACACCAGTACTTAGCGCCTCAGTTCTCGCAATCATTATAATGGAGAAATAATTGAAGTAAAGCATCGATTGTAATCGCAATGGATTGTGGATAAATACGAGTACAGGGTTTACTTAGAGTATTTGACACATCGAGAAGTTAAGCTAACTTTTACCGTTCTGTTATCAAAACAATTCGCAAAATAAAATTAGTCAATTAGCGTTTTAGCCCCATTTTTGGAAGAAATTGATTGAAATGATCCTTTGCCTAAAATTTTGATTTATTAACAAAATTTAACACAAAGTTTGCTAAAACAATTCGATCATGAAGTTTGAAAGGTTAGGTTATTTAAATAAATCAAATGAATTTGGCCGCCAATAAGGTAGCTCATACAACGTGACTATCGTCTTGATTGATTTCATCGGGCGTATTGTATGTTTCGCAAAATGGTTCTTTTTTAATTCCAATTCCCATAAAGAGAGTTGCTATTTATATTGTTTGATTCTATATTGATACCCCTTTTTGGGGATTATATAAATAATTCCATTCTAGAAGATAGATATCAAGGAACTCTCCAAGAGGATAAAACAAGAAGCAAATAAATCATCAAATTCTAACTTTTTATACTTACAAGAACTATTTTTATTATAATTAAAATAATACTTCAAGAGGAGATGGATAAACCTACAAAGCGTAGATATACAGGATTGTCTACACTTACAAATCGAAAGTAGTCAATCAAAACACCTCGGCCATCGTTTACTTCAAACGACTCTATTTCCATAAAAGCACCATCAAGTGTTCACACCGCTCCTCGAATGATAAAAAATATTGAGCAATCATTTAGAAATGTATCAGAGTCTCTACCCGTCAAAGTTATTAAATAAGTTGTTAAGAATACGACTTGGATTGGCTTGCATATGACAGCTGCTACACTGGAGCATGCCAGGTGGAAACAAGTTCGCAAAGATGTCGATAATAGTGAAATGTCGCTTGATGAAAAAATATAATACATTAATCGCCAAGCAGATCTCAGCGGACCCTATTGATCATTTATCGCGGAAAATTAATTATAAGAAACATCATTATATTAACCATCGATCCTCTATAAGCCGTTATCTGTGTTGTTCTTCAACTTTTATAACCCAAGCCAACAAAATAATTTATCGATTTAGGGATAGAGGTTTGCTATTTAGAACTCTTTATATATTTTATATTTTACCGGGAGTAGTCGATACATGGGCATCTGCTATTCTGAAGAAATCTAAAATTATTAAACACCTTAACAAAGATAACTAAAGTTTTTACAAGAAGTCACCAAATTTATTGCTTAGTATAAAGCTTGGG
>Ga0302188_10001004_pt1 | contig 23051 bp, 16 predicted proteins | sample II_Bog_E2_1_FD_198783 | JGI IMG/M metagenome (GOLD analysis project Ga0302188, IMG submission 198783) | Peat permafrost microbial communities from Stordalen Mire near Abisko, Sweden - II_Bog_E2_1 | ecosystem: Environmental > Terrestrial > Soil > Wetlands > Peat | place: Sweden: Abisko...
AATGGTCAGTATGTGCGTGAAATTAATCAATTAAAAAGCAAACTCAAGGAAAATACTGAAGTACTGCATGAGTTAAGATGGGATTTAGACAGCAATCTGAATGAAGATATTTCACATTTTATCCCCAACAAAGGGGAAATACCGATGATACTAAAATCCGTGATATAGCCATCTTGGGATAGAAACTCTACTTTTAATAAACAAAATCAAGGAAAGACTTCATCTATCCATTAAATTTACAATATCAATACTGAAAATAGCCATTACTCAAAAATATCAGCAATCAACGATATAAGTCATAAATCTGGCATTAGCCGAGGAAATAGCTCTATAAATGATCTTCTATTGCCTGATTCCAAGCCGACTGTTAAAAAAATTGGAAAGGTACAAAAATATAAACAGCAGAAGCGGGTTGAGCCCAATATTCTAAATAAAGGACTTTTAATTGATTTTATGGAAGGCAAGGAGCTATAGTTGAGTATTCCGTAATCTGAGATATCAATTGACATCTCTGTTGAATAAAATTAAAAAATACGAACCAAACCAATACTCTTCAAAAAAAAGTTTGCATTTCAACACATAGATTCAATAAAATAGAATAGATGATTTTGTATTTGACCAATAATCCCTAAATGACTTATTTGAATAGACATAATTATACTATCTTAACTATCATTATCCTTTTTTGTTTAGCATATCATTTTTATCTTCATTGGAAGTTTGACGAATAATAAAATGATAAAATATTAAGAGTGGAGTTATTTTAATTAAAAAGTAAATGTTATCAAGTTCATAATTTGGCCACATCCGACAGGAAGCGATCCTGAAGCAATAAACCGATAGTAAACCTTTCATCCGGATTTTTTTGTAGTGCCTTCATTATGAACATTTTGGCATTAATTGGCAGTTATAACGGAAAGGTGAAATCGCACTAAATAACAATGAATATACCTTTGTAATATTTTTTATTGTTTATTGACGACTGATGTGGTAAAAAGGGGCCTTGCCAACCAACATCTCGAAAGCCAAAACACCAATTGCCCAAATATCCACAAAATTGTCATATGTTTAGCCTTCTAGAATTTATGGGCATACGTAGTCCAAAGTGCCACAATAGGTACTACGTCGATCACGGCTATAAGTTGCCCATCCAAAATCACACAGTTTGCTCACTCCCTAAATCAGATATGAATTACATTGGTAAGGACAATATTCTCGGGTTTGATATCTCGATGCAAGATATCATGCTCATGCATATAAAAAACTGCCTCACATATTTATCTCAATTTGACAGCTGTCTCATTTTCAGGAAGTTTTTTGCTCAATTTGATCATTTTATACAAAGAACCTTCCTCCATATATTCCATGATAATGTAAAAGGTAGTTTTATCATGGAAGTATCCATACATTTTCACAAGATTTGGATGATCTAGGAAAAGGCTGATTTTTATTTATTGGATGAACTGATCCAGCATCAGGCGGACTGATTCTTTTTTTATTTGTTTGATACCAACCAACAGCCCAGATTTTTTGTGAATTGCTGGATAGAATTTACCAAAACGGCCTTCACCCTTACACTATCCTAGCTGAAAATCTTAAATGCTAAGCTATTTAACAATTTATTCTTTGCTGGCTCTATTAAATATACTGTGCCTTTTGGAAGCTGACCCTTGGTATGGACTATTATTTAGATCTATTTTACTTGCAGATTTATTCCTATCTAAATTATAAGCATTTAAAACTATTTTTTATTTGCTTGTATGGGGAGTTATTTTGCTGGAATTCTAATTTTTTGGTTGTCTAAAGTTGATCTTTTATAAGCCAGGAATAGTAGTAGTAATGGTCTGTCTAATTGATATTGGTGATGCATCTTTATTAATAGGTTTAGACTTCCTTAAATAGTCATTGCTCATAAAGGAAGAGGAAAAATCTCTCGCATCAATAATAGTACTGTGGTGCCGCCCAGCTCCGGTTGGTGCTCTAATAGAGTAAGGCTGGGACTCTCTTAAATTTCCAAATTTTATTGGCGATTTTGTATCATAATGAGGTTGGGATTCCCTCAATTTGTTAATGTCTCTGGTATTAGTAACTGTGCTTTGCTGACGAACGCTGCTATAATTTGACAACTGTTCCCTTTTATATTCTTCATTTGAGAAAGTTGGCAATATTTCTGCGATATCAGCAATGATAGTCTGTAGGGGTCTTGTTGATGATTTGATTTAATAACTATAAAGAGGGTCTTTCAGATGTTAATCATTTGTAGAGGGAGCCTTATATTCTGGCTATTTATTTTTTCTCTTATAAGGTTCCTCCTCAATAATATTGGAGGGAATTTCTTTTATTTTTTATCCACTCGGCTGAACAAATTTAATAGTTGGCTGTGCAGTGCTAAACTGTAAGGGATTATTGTTTGAAACAGTTTGTCTCAGTTTAATTTTCTCAGCCCCAAGCTCTTTATCCTATTTGTTCGTGATATTGCTCAAAATGGTTGCTTTATTTGTTCTTTGAGCCCTTTCCGTTCTTGGTTCAAGATATCCAATTTGGCTGTCAACATTTTAATTAGCTTCTTTGGCATTCAGGGATTCTTTTTCTTTCAGTTTTGTTGCATTTGTTTGGGATGTTTCCTTCAGAATTCTCTCTTTTTATGGTGTGACTGTAATGGGTTTTGATATTTAAGAGATATTTTTGGTATAAGTGAATGGAGTCCTTGCTGTTTTAGGAGTTACTATTGTTTCCATATAATCTTCTTGAGAGAGTCGCGGAGGAACGAGCAGATTGGTGGGTCTACAAATCTGCGGTTTTGTATTTAGGTTGTCGTTATAAAAAGGAGGTTGGCTGGAGTTGATGTGGTCCATAATATCATTGACACTTTGCCTTGCCTTTGTGGAATATTTCAGCATAATCTTCTAAAGCTTTAATTAATAATTTAGAATCGATTATTCCAAAAGAATGTCTATTAACTTTACTTCATTAATTTTATTGGGCCATTAATCAATAAAAATTGTGCCTTTTTTGAATCATTTTATAACTGTTTCTACTAAATTAAATTTTTGCCTCTTCAGAACTTTCCCACAAAAATAATTAACTTGTGAATAAACTAATTCTTATTCCCATGCTTTTTATGATAGAAGTTCAAATTATAAAAAATGGGATATACTTTATTTGTTTATAACTCTTAAAAATGACTTGATTGCAGAAGTTTCCTCGGCTCATAATAAATACATTGAGTTGAAATTTATTACTCATGATTCATCTGAGATCAATCAAAAATTAAAAAGTTACAACATCAGTATTATTTCAAAACAATTTACTTTTCAGCTGATTAGAAAACTTTTTCTTTCTCACCTTGACTTATTAGTTTATGCCTTACACTGTTCAGCATTTCTTGAAAGGCATCATGACTTACAAGACCTTCTTTGTTTTCGTCTTGGGTAATGGGAGTTAATAAGGGCTTTTTGCTGCAATTGGGATGCACTCTTATCACAATAGTATTTAATGATTTATCACTTTCCAAGCTATACATTTTGAGTTTAGATTTTTCCTTATTGATGCAATCTAGTCGAAATCCATTCTATTTTTCCTTTATTTTTTTTCGTAGGTCCCTGCTTCTTATGCGAAAGCAGTTATTATGTTTCGAGTAGCTTTATTTAATGGTTGCAAGATAATTTTCTTCTAATTATTTTTCCATTGGATTAATCTTATAATGAGTCATAACATAAAATCGAGTCAATCAAATGAAGGCTATAAATTTTCACTCTACTCTATCTAATTAATACTTATAGTTTTTAATCAATTATCACCTTAATAATTATTATACACACCTTTACTAATTTGAGTAGTCTATATACATTTTATCAGATGGACACACAATCCAAAAACGCTCTCTTAGCATGGTTGCAATAAGTCACCAAGGTATTTGTTTATAGACTCAGCGATCAATAAAATCGTTGTAAGAGCTGTCGAATGGTGTTCATTTCTGCCTACTGCTCAACCTGATGACTCATGGAAAATTTGGTTTGCATAAAGTAAACTTTAATGCAAAGTTGGAATATGAAAGGATGAACAACCTGAAGCAGCTGATCTATGGCATGTAAAAGAATAACATCAATCAAAATGTGGAGGTAAGTTGATAATAATTTAGATTACTAAGATTGCAAGCAAAAACCTTCATGAGATGCTGCAAACTCTTCAGTGGTTCAGAAGAGAGATCGACAAACACAATAAGGGGTAAAATGAGAAGCACCCTGAGCCAAAGAAACTAACTTTTACTGTCAAAATACTGAACAACACTAAAATAGAACCTCCAATCTTGAAGAAAGATCCTTCATAGTTCAATCCAGTCACCCTGGACTAAGTTAGGAATTTAAAGAGGATAAATTTACCTGAAATTCCCATCAGAAATGAGGAAAAAGATAAATAAATGCTTCAAAAAGAGTAAGAAATACCAAAATTACCTCTTCAGCAGGTCCTAACTGCTCAGCATTAACCTTGTCAAATTCACCATCAGCATCAACCTCAGCAGCAAACTTAACCTCAGCAACCTATTTACTATCAACGTTAATTTCCAGTAGTAAACAATTAGCCCGAACAGCAAACTGATGATTCTAATGAGGAATTCAAAAGTTAAAAAAACTTGACTGAAAAGATTTTTGCTCTAAAAAATCCTTACTCTGAGAAAAAGCCAAAAAACAAAGAGGACTATGTTAGCTAACTTAATGCTAAAAGAAACTTAAATTTAAAGTCTATCCATTCGATCAAAGAAGATGAAAAAAGTGAAAAAACCCGTCGTGATAAGTCAAAGGATTGTTTGAAATCTCCATCTCATGTCCAGAAAATTCGTGGAGTCCAAGAAACATGCGAGCAATTTTTGCTTGGTCTAAGCCCTAAAACAGATCACTCGTCTTTCACTTACCTGCTTTCCAACAATTCGAAAAAGATGTATTGATCGATTGCACACTCGCACTAAAATGTTAAATTTGTCCTTTTTAAAATTAATTGTATTTGATAATGTTAGTTTTTGTATAAATTTGGAGATGAATCAAGATAGATTGTTAAAAAGGTTCTCGTCAAGTGGAAACCTTTCTAGAAGCTGTGGCAGATCTTTTTCAGATTTTTAGTTATCGTAAGAAATAAGTTAAATTCTTTGGAACATTTTGTGCACATCGAACAGTATCTGCTATCCAACACTGTAGTCTTTTTGATTAACGTTCAGAAACGTCTTCAGGACTACTCTCTCGACATGAGGACTTTGGAATTGTTAATAAATCTAATCAAAAATCTAATATAGACGATGGTTGCCGGCTTGACTGACCAAAATTTTCTTTTATATTTTCCCTCCTGCTGTGGTATTGTTGGATTTTCGATAATTTTTTTAAGATTTCATTTTTAGCTCATTTATCTTCTTTATTTCCACCTCATATTTGCCATTCATTGATCTGATGTGATATTGCTCAATCCTAATGTTAATCTATGGTAGCTCGCCGTAAGAACGGTTGTTAAGATTTCCAAGTTTCACCCATCTGTTCACTAATATCTTCGAAGAGGCTTCGTTATCTTTTTCATAGTCTTTTATTTTATCGTAGTAGTAGCGCTTTCTTGCATTATCCATTTTCTATCTGTTTGATATTTTAATTCCCACACAGAAGTCATAAACGCCAATCACAATATGAGTCATATTGAAATAGAAGCACGAAGTAAATCCCGCCCAACCTAACCCATAAAATATGACGATTACTGAACCAATTGTTGCAGCATTTCCAGACATTATCTATTTGAGGAGGGATATTTGAATAAGGTTTACCAGAAAGAAAAATAAAAGCGAGAGTTAAAGAGATAGTCTAATGTAGTTACGACGCTTGGATAGAAAAGGCCACACAAACCAGACGCGAATTGATTATAGGAGTTGAATAATGAAAAGAACAGACATTTGGGCGTAAGCAGTGTTGTAAAAAAGAGGAAGAGAGACCATCATTACAAATTTTTTATAATAAGATAGAATATGAAAATTATAGGGGCGGAACCAATGTCTTGGACTCCATTATTCATTGATCTATATAATATTTTATTTACATCGTATTCTTCATATCGAATATTTTTAAGGAAGCACCCATATCTTAACACATAGTAATCGTACATCTTATTTCCAATTTATGAGAGTGGATAACGTATCATGTCATAGTATATGTAAAGCTCGTAGCAGATAAAGTATACGTTAAAGATAACGCACACGATGGCAGAAATCCATCTTTCTGAAGAGGAAGGCTAAAAGTAAATAAATTCAACGATTGCAGCCATTGTTACGTACATTATTGATATCTCATGAACTTTATGAACAGCTGAAAAAAGCTTCCCTGCGTAGTTTGGATACCATATTTTATCTTTGCAAAGGTGAGCCACAATCATTAAAACCCAGCAGATGATGATCAGGAACATTGGCATGTATACATCATAGATAAAGAAGCTGGTTTGACCTGTTCGCTGAAATCGCCAGTACATCGAATCAGTGCTAAAAAGTTTTCGATTACTACTGACTTATTGAGCATTTCTAATTTTACTCTCAACAGAAGGGCTGACAAAATTTTTAGTCTGATCTGATATTTTTTAGTAGGGGGGAGCATCGAAGAATACAAAAATAGCAAAAAATCTAACACCTTCGTACATGTTCTGCGATTGAATTTGATTCGAAAGCATAGAGCAAGATGTGATCTGGGCGCCACTAAACAAAAGGGAAAATATTCCGGATTTTTTAATCTATTGCACGTAAGGAAGATCAAGAAAATCGTTTGTTTTGGTTGATAAGGTATCAAAAGATGTCATTATTCCGATTTATAGAGGGCTAAATGGCGGTCCATTGATGAGGAACCAATTCAGAGAAGTAGTCATTTGATAGTCGGTAGGCTTAAAAGGCATATAAGAACTTGAGTAATCAACTGGAGTAGGTTGAATTTTAGTTGTGACGGTAAAAGTTGCATTATAAAGAAAGATATAGCTGATGGGCTGAATTATAATTCTGTAGGAGTTTGAATTAAGATTTTGATAACTGATATTGAACATATCAAGAGTATAAACAATGTTATTAGACTTTATGGTAATATTTTGAAAATTTTGATAGTCAAAAGTGGTAAAGTTTAGACTCTGAGTGAATAGCATATCCACGTAAAGTTGGGTGTTTAAAATGGAGGGGAAATACATATTTATTGTCAAACCAACACAGACCACATCACAATTAAGACAAAGTCCATATCCAGTAGTATTGCTTTCAAAAGTACCATTTGGACATGGAGATACACAAGTACTCCCAGACAAGAAATAACCAGTAGCGCACTGCTAGCATGGACTTGGATAATTGGTGCATAAAGAGCAGCTTCCATTGCAGGGCAGGCATAAATTTGGCCCACTTCCTCCAAATGTTTCGGCATAATATCCAGCAGGACAAACTCTGAGACAGGAGCCGGTCGAATTCGTGGTGTTAAATAAATAAGCCGTATAGGTCCCATTCAGAGTACAAACTGTGCATAGAGTAGATGGGCCTACACATATTTGACAAAAAGAACTGCATGCGGTGCAATTTGTTAGGTTTGAATCGAGGAAATAATGATTAGGGCAAGGATTATAGCAAGACCATCCTGTCCAAGCCGATCCATTCACGCATGATTCGCAATAGTTTGCAGAATTAAGACAAGTTGAACAATTTACATTGCACGGATCGCATGTATGAGCAGTTTTGTTGGCGAAATATTTTGCTGAACATGGATTTACGCAAGTAATATTTGTTGGATCAGAAGTATCAAGATAAGCTGTCCAGGTACCTGAAGTAGTGCAAGAGGAGCAGTTTGTTAAAGTATTATAACAGCTGGTGCATCTTAAATCGCAATAGACACAAACATTTGGAGAATCAGTATAACCGAAATGGTTCAAACAAACAGTACTGCAGGTATTATTGCTTTGCCAATAAGTGTCAGTTGCATTCATGACACAAGCATAGCATTGTGTGGTTGAAGTTCCATAGCAAGCAGTACAGATTGTATTGCAACGTCGAGTTATGAGGATAAACTCTTTCATTCCCCACAGGGCTGAGGTATTTGGTTGATTGTTATTGTAAAGAATCCAATTTAAAGGTGTACCTGTAGTGTTATAAGTATAGGTTGCTGTTAATCGATTCCAATTCTCATTTCTACCTGAAAAACAATAGTTATTGTTATTGGTTTTACTCGATAGTTTAATAGAATTAGAAAGGCTGACTGTTCCATCAGTAAAATTTAAGAAATATTGCGTACTTGAGCCCCAATAACTATTTCCCCAGCCTCCTCCGCTCGCATCCATCGAAATTATTCCAACATAGGCTATCATTTGGAAAAATGGATTTATAACTCCGCCACTGTAATCAATTGTAATTGTTGTCGTTGAATCGACTGTTCCGTACATATTGAATGAACCACAAATTAATGTTGATGGACCAGCTGGGGGATTAGAGATTGTTAAGCCACCTCCTGCTAAGTCAGGAGAAGTGTCCTCCAAATACCAAGAAAGTGCGGCACTTGGGGCACAGGTGGATCCGCTGACAATCCAATTTGCCTGACAATTGTTATTACAGTTGGTGGAAAGGATGCCATTGCAGCCACTTGATTTGCACATCATGGAGCAAAAAGTACTCCCCCCCCAAGAAGCCCCCTGTATGATAAGTAGGGCGATGATCAGAGATAGTGGGATGATTTTCATCTATTTTTACAAATAATAATAAACCATAGCCATTGAAATAAAATGAAGTTATGATAATTATGGAATATTTACAAATTGAATTCAAATAATATGACTTCTATCATAAGTATTTGATTCATACTTGCTTAATTACTTAAAAGAGGCATAAGCAATTATTGTTTTGTCTATAAAAATCAACTCCAAATTCACTCAATAAAAGCTTACAAAAAACACACTGTCAATTTCAATTGAACAACAATTTATAGGGAATATCTTAGAAATATTGCATTTAATACAGTCTTTGCTACTTGAAAGCCAATCTACAAAAAGGCCAAATAAAATAGGATAGTAAGTAGCCCGTCTAGCTCAGTTGGTAGAGCGTTAGGCTCTTAACTTAATGGTCGTGGGTTCAAGCCCCACGGTGGGCGTTTTTTATATGCATCAGGAGTAATCAATTTTATTTATCAGGTCAGATTCCGCAATAGTCAACTACCTTCTTAGCTATTTATGCAGCAATTAAACGATTCTCTACTGAATCTTACGAATTGTTCCAGAAATTTTGAGCATGCGTATTCCCTTTACCATAAAGATACAGGCCTGCAAGTCGGTACAGTGTTCTCGAGGCACGCGAATGAGTGCTTTACCCAGATTCATATACTTAATTTGAAGGGAAAAAGCTATTTTGGCAAGGAATAGTTCACCCATCATTTCTTCTGCTGCTTGCTTGATCAACTTAAACAAATTTTTTTAGTTGAGGGGCTCGGTAGTGAGGACATCATCGTAGCTGATTAGTATATATCTGTTTTTGAAGCGGACCATAGTGTCGGATTACTTTGATGGTATATTATTAATATGTAACAACAAATCAAGTCCAAGATATGCCAATAATCTGAATCATGAGATAAAAAAAAGCAACAATGATAATTCACTATTTATTAAACATTAATTATGATGCGATTAAATTTTGTTGCCAGATATTGGCTCAATCGCACTGCAAGGCAAGCAACTTTCTGGAAACCCAAACACTATGAGGCCATTCCTCATTACGTCAAGCCACACTTCATCGATATCCATGACACGTACACACCACGCTCGCTCGAGGAAGTCAAGGCTGAATTGGGCAGTCAAGACTACGAAGTCGATATTCAACAAATAATATATAAGCCAACAGATATCAGGCAGGTTATGAAGGGGCGTAGAGCTATTTTACTAGCCAATATGGATCAATTTAAATTGACAGAACTTCAACTGGCGAGATTTAAAATATTGGTGGGATGCCGCTACAATGAATAGACCAAATAGTTAAAACTAACTTGCGAGATGTTTGATAGCTTCGATCAAAACACGACAAAGATTCACGAGATGTTCTATGACATTATAATGTAGACCAAACGTGCGCCGTGATCTATTACTCCTATTAATGGATCATCTAAATGTCATTAACCCCATGAATTTAATTCCATTAATATGCGATAATTGTTATTTATAGGCAAGAGTGGATGGAAGCGTTTATAAGTTTTGTTAAACAGCGCCACATTCTTGAGGATTTCAAGGGCACTTTCGATACTTCTTCTAAATTCAAGTACCCTGAACCATCAGAACAACAGAAAAGGAAATTTTTTGAGGACGAGTTCAATCAAATCATCACAAAGTTTTATGCCTACATGAAAGAAATAGGATCATTCAACGCCAATCCTAACAAGGAGTATTATGAAGGAAACAAGGAAATTGATCAGAGTGTCATTATCGTCTAATTTGATACATGGCTGGAACTCGAGGAAAATGTATTCACCTATGTCGAAAAACCAAAAGTCAACGCTTCTCAACCCATGTATTCTTATTCAGCTACCAACCCCATCAACCAAAGCATCAATAACAAGTATAGTAATGCTCAGGTTGTAAGACCTGCGGAAAATAAGCCTTTTCTTGTTTAAAAACAACTACAATCTCCAGCCATAAAATCAATACCCATGGGACCCAGTAATTCTCACATTCTGATGTATCAGCCCCCACCTGCTTCGTATCATCCTTCGACTCCACACCAGCCATCGACTCCCCACCAACCCTCGACTCCTCATCAGCAGCATAAAGAGCCACAATTCTATCATGCTCCTCCTCAACAGTAACGGGTGTAATAAAAATAAAAGCCATATCGGTTGCGATTCATCTAAAAGCTGTCATAATTGCTGGATTGCCCGTAGCGATATACCATAACAAAAAGCTAGTTGTCCAGCCTAACTGCAGGCCGGAAGTGAAAGAAGATCATCATTTTATATATTGCATGATGGGATAAAGTGGCCTTCCATTTATTTTATATTTAATATAACTTATTGAACATGTTAGGACACAATGAAACGCAGCTCGACTCTTATAATAAGAACATACCCAAGGCACATGGTAAATTTGCAACTATTTAGGAACTCTTATCGCAAATTGGTATGAGGAAAGAGTTCATAGAGATAATCGAGGAGAAGCAAGAGCATTGGCCAAAAGTCATCAGCCCAAAAAACATCAAGATTTGCTTCTCACTGACACTATGCCTTTACCTCGCCCTGAGGACGACACAAAATATCGAATAATCGGCGATACAGCATACTCTATTCCCCGTCCTTAAAACTATCAGTATATCTTCGATAACTAAGTTATGGTAAAGGCACGAGCAAGGCTGATAATCTCCCTAAAACAGGTAAAAAGTATCAACTAGTCGAACAGCTCGTAATTAGTACACGATTCAGTATCTAAAATAAGTGCAGCAAAGCATAGATGAGCAATAAAAAAAACGTCAGGAGTAGGCCAGAAAGGGACATTTTTAGACAACTAATAAGACTACCTTTACAGAAAAACCCCTTGATCAGAATCGAATCGGCAGACTCATTATGTATGATCAGAATGGAGCAGTTGTACCTCCCGAAAATGTTGATGAAGATCTCAAGGAGTCACTTGGCTTTAAGGACAGAGGACAGATTAGTAGCGACGAGGAACTAAAAAAACTCATTGACAATAGTGTCGGATATGAGAGGCAGGAGCCTGTGACTTTTTGGCGATAAAAAATGGATTAGAAGACTTTTTACATGTCAAAATAGGGAGGTCAGCCGTTTGGTAAAAATAACGAATTCTTGAAAACTTTCCAGCACTACAAACATTACAAAGATTGATTTAGATATAGCTAGCTTGAATTTGCTGTATGTATCTTGAAAATTTAAAAGATAGATTGTAGCATAGCCAAAAGCTATGGCAGATGAAGTAGCAATATTGTTGCTTCACAAAAATTAATGCTCTATCTGCATTTGGTGCCTTCCAATCAAATCTCATATTCTCCAAAGATATTTCATTTTTATAGAGTTCATATTGATTTAAATGTAGGATAAGGAACATGATAGCGATGGGGAAGAGTATAAGTTACCTCCACTATAATTTTAGCGTAGAGCAATTACTCCTCCCAAGTCTATCAAGGAATCAATCGTTTCGATCAGTGATAATTTCAAAGAAGATGTCATCGCTGTCGATTAATCATCTCTAGAATGTCTTGAGTTTCTCAGTGATGGGACATATTTGGCAGTTGGATGCAGCAATGGTGTTACTAAAATATTGTCAACTGTACAGGGTAGCATTTGCTTAATTCAGGAAACACTCAGTTTATTCTCAAAAGCAATGACCACTCACCAGTGACTGGTATAGCTAGCAATCTCTCTAAAACACAGATGAAACATGCTCTCATGCTGACTCATTCTGATGGTTCGCTTTAGTATTGGCATGCTACATCGAGGCAGCTACTTTTCTCTAAAAAGGTAGAGATTTATTGAAGTAGTATGATGATATGCTCCAGACGTGTGCTATCAATTCCCAAGGAACACACTATGCTTTTGCTGGAGGGGAGGGAAAAATTAAATTTGGAAATATTGACAAAGGAGATCCAACCTAAGTTGAGGAGGGTCACCTTGGAAAACATTAGAATCGTGTATTCTGCTTAAAATGGAATCCAGAGGATAGCAACATTTTACTCAGCGGAGGCTGGGACAGGGCAGTTCATTTCTGGGATATTCGTATTAAAACGTCAGTTCATAAACTTTTTGGCTGCTATATGGGTGGAGAAGCCATCGATTTCAAGGGTAAATAGATCCTTCTAGGCAGTAACACACCTGAAGGTATATTAAGGGTATACGACTGCGCAGCTGATAAAATGAGAAGTGTGAGATGGGACATCAGCGAGGAGAAACAGTCTCACTACACAACGGGAGTGCTTAGTTGCTTTTTTGGGTAACTTATCATCAACTCAGTAAAGGAGATACTATTATTGCCTGTACCCCCAAGAACGAAGTGAGACTGTTTTCTGGCTAAAACTGCGTTAGTGAATATAAAAACCGTGAATAAGATTTGCGACTTTACTGCATGCAAAAAGACGATTCTTAGAAGCGGGTGGTGACAGGCTGGAGCGATGGCGGGCTGAGATGGCTGTCATATTGATTAATCACGAACACTCTTTTCTGATTGTAATAATATGGCTCTTGCTATAGAATACCCTAATAATATAAATTTGATGGGTAACACGAGTTTATAGCAACAGATAGGCACTCCAATCGAAAATAACCTGATTGCCCTTGTAATTACGAATCAGACAGAGAAGGTAATCAGGAAGATCGAAGAAGATAGAGCAACAGCTGACTATTTTCTACATTAAACTATTAATTTCAGAGGAGATACGTTGCTACATTATGCCTGCGCTAAAAATAATCAACGCTTGGTTTAGTATATCCTCAAGAAAAGTTTAAAACTGGCAAGGATTAGAAATAACGATAGCAAACTAGCTGCCGATCTCACTGATAATTAATACATAAAATCTTTGTGTTCAGGCTCTACCTCCAGAATTGGTAACGATTCGGCTTGATTTATGATATTCTCTACTTTATAAATGCAAGGCTATCATCAGCAAATAACAAAATTGTTACTAAGTCAGATAAGAATATAATGAGCAGTTGCCTAGGCTAAAATATAGTAACGATCATAGTTCGTCTCTAAAGCATGAGCTTAAATCCTCCTCCAATTACCTATCTGGAAAAGAGATAAAGCGCTGGTCTGTCTCTGTAAAAGCGGTGTTAGTTGACTTCCTCAGTTATTTTAAATAGTCGTGCTCTGCGCTTGGCTCTTCCTTTATGGCAAATATATGCTCGAAGTTTGCATTCGCGAATGACTTCAGATCTTTTGCAATACTCATCAATGATCTGTTGACTGAACTGATAAGGTCATTGGAGACGTCCAAATTGTCAAAAGATTTGTGCACGACTTTAAAAATTTAATAAATGGCTGAGGTCATCTTTGACAGCTCCGATTTGCTCAGGAAGAGATCAGATTAGAGCTGAATCATTTCTACTAATAGCTTTTATTCATACTCATTCCTTTAATAATTGGGACTGATATAATAACTTTCCTGGGGTTGAAACTGACTCACTTTTTACATTTCTTCAAACTATTTTGCAAGCCTAAGGGCTTCTCCTTATAAATCATTGCACTTCAATTCAATAACTGCATACTAACTTCTCAATTATTTGATTTCCTCTTTCAGATTAAATATTTATTCTTTCTGTAAAGAAATGGTATCCATTTGACTGAGGATAATTTGTTTCATTGATTCCGAGCATTTCCTCCATGTTTAAGGTTAGCTCTATTGATGATTAATTTATTGATAGTATGAGGAGAAAGAGCTTAAAACATAATCTTATTGACATTGATTTGCCTTCATTGTGGATATAATTTTACTAATATTCTAAAAGGATGACAATCCTTTGGTATTTTAACTTTGTATGTCCATTAATCCTAAACTATCTGTATGTTTATTGTCCTCATACTTTAGTAATTAATTTTATATTTTATATTCTTCCATAAGATGATCTATACAATTTTACTTCCATTGTATCACTATATTTTGGTATATTTGTTTGGAGTTTTACTTTCCCTTTAAATATTCAGTAAGCTCAATAAGAATTTGTTATAACTATTTCCTCAATATTTTTTTCAAATCATTCTTAGATAACTTTGATAATGTCTCAACTAAAGAGTTATTTATCGATTTTTGCTTCCTGTTCTGTTAAACAAAAAGCCGATACCATTAAATATGGTGCTGTAATACTTGGCATAGACTTTAGCGAATCTATCCGGCTCCAATTTTCATTAATTCACTGCAAGGAATGATGGTCTTAACTTAAAATGAAAATATTTGATGGCAAGGTATTTATTTAAACTTTAAACTAGCTTCTTCCAAAAAAATAATAATAGCCTCAGCCTCGTCTAAACTTCGAATGGAGCCACTTTGTAACATGAATTATGGTTGTTTCAAGAAGTCAGGGTTATCGAACCAATCTGAAAGGTGATTTTAAGTGTTGAGTGAGTTATAAATAACGCAATTTCTGTGATCCATCAGCATATAGTAGATGTAATAGGACTTCAGTATAATAATTATAATAGTAAATAATCAAAAGGCAAGATCAATAGTAAAAGCTTTTTTATAATTTCATAATCTAATTTATTTAATATTCGAACTCATTTGGGCAATCATGATAATCTTAAACTTATAATACAAATACTATGGAAGAACTTAAAATGACCAAACTCTGCAGTACCAAAGAAACGCACTCGGGCGATCCAGTCGCCATGCACTTACAGTGCCAAGAACAACTATTAAAACTTAATTAATAACTTGCACGAAGCATCGCAGAACAAAGAAATAGTCAGCTGTAAAAATCAATACCTTCCATAACGGTTCTATCCAATTAAATAAGTCAAATTAAAGAAAATTTAAGTTATTAAGTAACCTTATAGGAAAGTAAGCAATAGAGATAAGCGATGCTGACCGAAAAGGAAAGAATTCTTAAAACCATTAAATAACATTCTAAAAAAATAGAGCACCTCAAGAAAAAATTATCTCAACTAAACATCACCTTCGATTAGATGGTCAGGGAGTTTGAGCAACATCAAGAACAAATGGATAATACAGTTTAAATCAGCAATAAATCAAATGTAAATGAGAGTCAACTTATTATCAAAAGGTAGGATTTGACGCAGCAGCAAACAAGTCCCCAATCAAAGGAAACTGTGCTGCCATCTATCTTTGCAAATTCATGCAGGAAAGTGAAAAAGTCATCGGGGAATATTAACAAGGATATTGAAAATGAGAGCAAATGGGGTAGAATCGATAAATTATTTATAAAGATTGATAATTACCCCACTGATAGTTTATCTAGGGTCTTAGTAGCTTTGGCAAAACAATAAAACGGGGCCATCAAAAGTGTTTTTAAGAACTACAAGACAAATGAAAAGATGGCTTAATTCATGAAAAAACCATAAGTGAAGAGAGAACTAGCCATGTTGCTTAAAATACTGGACAATTGATCCTGTTTACTAACTTTTAATGACTGCAAATTATAAAATATGGTTTTGATGATCATTTCTTGACTTTTCGAAGAAGCAAAGCTCTCTTTTTTAGTTACACAGTAAACTATTATATACTTAAGGGTGGTAATCCTTGCTCGAATCTCTACATTTGTATTTACTTTTTGATCTTGACACCCTCTTATTTGGTAAGTTTCACACTCTATAATTGTTTGAGTTCATCTTCTTTGCTGGCAGCAGGCGAGAAACTAACGATTGGTTATTTCTGTTTTTTACTTATTTTTGATCTTTTTTTTGTTGATTTCAAAGATTTATTCGCTTATTTTTGTTTTTCCTATTCCTCATGCATTTTTTGCTATTGTATTGCCAATCTCTGCTTCATCTATTCGTCCATAAATTGAGGTTTTATGATATACCCTTTGGCTTTATCGATGAGGCAAACATCTTCAATCAATGATTTAATGCGGTTTTAGGGAACATTAAATCCAACTTTCTTCAAAACCAATCTTATCTCTTTGACCTTCTTTTTGCAATTTTACAGATCAGAGAAGAAATGAATGAGCTCAGCTTTTACTCTATCAACATTTTATTTGGTGAGATCAACGACTCCATCTGAGTCACTATCATTGCCATCATAAGATCGGTTATCGCTATCAATATCTAGGATGTCCATACCAATATCTTCATCAGAGGGATAGGCTAAATCTCCATCAACTGTTTATAAGACTTTGATTTTCATTTATTCTTTCTTAAATCCTTTTACATGAGTAATTAATATGATTTGAATTGGCTATTTCAGCTCGGATGTTAATTTATCCACTTGGTCATCATTAATCTAGAGGATGTGCAACGTTGAGTTCGGCTGATTATAGTCATCTATTTAGACCACAAATTATGTGGAGATTTTAGCATTAGTAAATTGAAGATAGGGCACTTCAATAGTCGTTTGCTCTTATTAATACTAATCGATGATTAATTCACATGTGTAGCCTTAAAGACTAGCTGGAAAGGCCTGTTTGCCAATAGACCATAAAAGATTTTGTCGGGTGAGGTCTGAAAATTTTTGATTGTACCTCTACATATACTAATTTATAAATATTGGAGTGCAATTAAATTAGTTAACACTTATAAAATTAGGAAGAAAATAAAAAATAAATCATTTTAATGATAATAATTCTAAAATATATAAAAATACAAAAATTCAGTTTATATTTATTCGTTGAAACAATACCTAAAATAAAGTCAATCTTTGATACTATCACTTAACGAATTCATTCTCCGAGTCTCATTTCGACTGATTCTTAATAAAAAACTATCACTTTCAGCACAACAGCACGACAATCTGCTTTTCTACTGAATTGTAATTAATTTGGATTCGTATTGTAGACTCAGTCCTGCTATTGGATTGAACTATATCTCATTCTATACTTTTATTAGTGTTCCAAATTTTGAGCCTTTATCTCTAATGAACAAAGTTCGATTTTTATATGTGAGCACGGAGTGAGTTCTGCTTATGCTGATTTCCTTCATTACAACAGTTGAATTACTATTCCTCCCGATAGAAATTTCCTCTTGTCCGAGTCCAATTAAAAAAATAGAATATTTTTTATTATTCTCCTCCTCTTCCTCTTCGATGCTCTCAAAAATTGCATAAGGCGGATTGGGCGCATTATCAAGATCAAGTAGCAAATATTTTCGTCCTTAGTAATAAAATTCAGGATGGTAGCACATCTGACATATCTAGCATTTGGTTTGTTGGTATGAATAGAAGAGAGTATTGTTATGCTATCGCTTGACCACATGATTTGAAATCCAATCCCTGAGACAAATAAAATGCGTATACTTGACTGTGCCTGAACATTTGCACAGGCACACTAACGGATTATCTTTTTAGTTTGTATTGTCAAAACATATTCGGCATTGATTTTCATTACTGGAATTGCTTAAACCAGAAATACTCTTTGCTTCAGCCTGATCATAAAATCGAGTATTGGACCTGAAATCTTTTTAAGTTTTTTCTTTTTATTATTCGATGATCTCTTTCAAATGAAGTTTTATTTTACCTAGTTTAACAACGGTCCCTATTTCAAGAGGATACACTTCTCCTGCTTTTAATACTCTCCAGAGTGTCTTTTAATTACCCAAGGTTTGCATTTCAATTTATTGTGCAGAAATCATCACTTTATAAAGAGGAGTATGGCCATGACACTTTGATTCATATAATAGATCATCACCGTCACGTGCAATAATGGACTGCGAAGTTAGGAGTTCGAAGGCTGTTTTATGATTTTAGGTGGAGTTAAAATCATAGAGTTACTGCGATTGAGTCTATCCGACTTCGATAGTGATATATATTTCGCGAGAAGAGTCCTGCCCCATTCTATATATTAAAATAGTTTTCAAATACTAACTAACTCTATTTTATGTTAATGGTCAAATCAGTAATATCTTCTATAGGTATGGCACTTACTCTTGTAAAGTTGGGTCATACACTATCAAATATCCAATCAATTGGAAGCCTAAAGATTTATATCTTAATCGTAGTCATCCGCGTTGAGAAAATCGTTGATGGACATGAAACTGTCATTCTCTTCATTTTTAGGCTAGGGGTTGTCTATATCGTTATGCTCATTTTAATTTTCTCGCATGTCTTAATTTTAATGATGATAGGGTTGTTGCTATGCCGGAGGTACTGCATGTTCCCTATTGTCCTGTTTGTTGGTATTGTAAATTTATAATAGCAGAGCTTTTATCCTGCTCAACTCATCCTTTTGTTGATTATTACGACTACCTTCAGTAGGAATGGTTTATGGCTGGTCTCTTTTTCTATCCATACTCGGCTCATGCTAACTATTGGCGATGCTGAGCATTGGTTCTCCTTCTGAGCCATTGAGTGATTTAGTATTGCTTTGATTGAGCAAAAGTAGTAAAAACTATTCGAGTTTCCTTTCTTTTTCCCTTGATTCTTCTTCCATCTTTTTGATTAAATTTTGATTTTCCTCCATTAATTTCTGGTTTTGCACCATAAAATGCTTGCACATGTCCTCCAAGTTTTTTTGTTTCATCTTTATTTCAGCGATATCACGTGGAGTCACTTAATTCCGACTACCACTTACCTTATATGTTGCAATTAAATCATCCTTCTCCTCCCGAGCCTTTCGGGATATATTTTTTAATAAATGCCTGGCTCCTTCTTTGAAATTTTAATGCATATACACGTTTTCACCATCGGGATGGCGAATTTTTCTGAACCCGTACATATTAAGCTGGCGAATAAATGACGAAAAGTTGCGATGCTTGAAGTAAATGGGCAAAACCTCCTCCGTGAACTTGGAGATATTCTTGATATTGAAGCAATCGGCTGTTGAAGTCCAACTGATCGTATTTGAGATGGATTCATTCTGCTTTTCATGAAATTTACCTCTAGCATTTCCACGAGTTTGGAAATGAAGATGGGGATTTGGGCGCTTTTTCCTTTCTTACTACGACTTCGATTCATTTTATTATTATATCACAATAGCTTTTGGGTAGAATGGGAGAATCATTTTAAATTTGACTGATTTAGATAATTTTATTAATCAAAAAATTTCATATATTTTAACATTCAGAATTAAGTATAAAATTATGATCAATCTTATGCCAAAAAGAATCAATAGAATGTAACTATTATTTTTTACCCTCATTTACATAGATAGTATATGGCGATAGTTCCTTTAAATCTTGAGCATGCTTTGGAAATAGTTTTACTTCATTAAAATCTAATTGATTATTTAATTGATAAAATATTTAATATTTAATCAATGGCTCAAGGCAAAAGCAAGAAGAACTACGGAAAGAAGGGACAGAAGAAGAAAGTTGTCGACTCACTCTCCAGAAAAGAGTGGTTTGAACTCAAAGCACCCGCACCATTCCAGTCTGAATCTTTTGGCTTCACTTGTGCCAACAGGACTCAGGGATTAAGTAAAACTTATTCTTATATCAGAGAAAGTCGAAGACAGCATCAAGGGCAGAGTCGTTTCTTCCATGCAAGCTGATCTTGCCCCCAACCAAGATAGCTTCCACTGGAGAAAGATCAAACTTATTGTGGATCAAACTGAAGGTCGACAGGCCCTTACCAGTTTTTATGGAGTAGACATCACCCGCGATGAGTTGTGCTCCCTGATTAAGAAGAGAAAAACTCTCATTGAAGCAGTTCAAGACGTTAAATCTTCGGATGGATATGTTCTGCGAGTCTTCGTGATTGCTTTTACTCGTGAGTCTACAAATCAAAAAAGAAAGACCAACTATGCTCTTACTTCTCAGCAAAAGATAATTCGCAAAAGAATAAACGACATCATTGCTAAAGAAGTATCCAAGGCCACAGCAACTCAAATTTTGAACTTATTTACCAGCGAGGTGATTGAAAAGAAGATTACTAAGGAAGTGTCACCCATCTATCCAGTTAAGAACGTCAAGGTTAGAAAGATCAAAGTTATTCAAAGACCTAACATTGACTATCACAAACTTAATGAGATGCACGATCCTGAGAAAAGAATATTGACCAAAGCTACTGCTAAGGTGCAAGGAAAGAGGGGAAAGCCCACTCGAGAGCAGAATGTGGAGGCTGAAAATTTGGTCAACAAGGCCTGAATTTGATTGTAGCATCAACTTTAACGATCATTTTAATGTTTAAATATTTTCAAAATGATCATGAAAAAACAATAAGATTGTTATTATTTATCCCAATTACGGATTATATCAATGATAGAAATATCGATATACTTTCAGAACTTTATTTTCTGAAATTTGGTGGTTAATTAAATTTATTACAAATAATATTTCTCTAAAACTGATGAAAATTATATTTTATTCAATAGATTTAATAACAACTATAGGTTTTATTGATGAAAGCGCAACTCCAAATTAAAAAGAAAAGAGGAAATAAAGAAAGTAACTGGAATACTGGGTAATCACAGACAGGGGGACAAAGAGAAAAATGGTATTAATAATCAGGATCAAAGAAGCTTCCTGTTGGAAGCGGTCAACTCATCACAACTCGGCCAAGCAAAGATAGAAGCTCTGCCTGGGGAAATCATGTTAGTGGCAAAGAATGGACAAAAACACAAATGTCCCAGCAATCCTTTTCGTTAGTTGAGGATGAACTGGCTGTTTTGACTAAATTCATAGAAAATCAAATCATCTTAATGGAGCCAAGTCCAGTCAAACAGAAACTTGACGAACTTAGAAAGAAGGGGCAAAAATTTGTTGATGATCGTTTTCCAGCTAACAACGCTTCTCTATGCGGCGAATGGGCAGACGTAAAAGGCTGGAAATGGATTTAATGGGCAAATATATCAGATAAATTACCAAATTCAAGTATCTTTACAGGCAAAATATAACCACAGGACATCAAACAAGGCATTTTGGGAGATTGCTATTTTTTGGCAGGGTTAGCGGCATTGTCTGAGCGTCCTGACCGTATATTTAATTTATTCCTTACTCAGTAAAGGAATGACCTTTGCTACTATTCTGTTAAAATGCTCTATAAAGGCAAATGGATGGTCATCGATATGGATGAAAAAATACCATGGCTGTATACTAAACCTGCTTTTTCTAATGCAGTTGACAATTAACTGTGGGTTATTTTATTAGAAAAGGCTTGGGCTAAACTGTATAGTAGTTATAAGCGTATTGATGCTGGATACCCCGAAGAGCCTCTGCATGATTTGACTGGAGCTCCAATCAAAGAAATTTTAATAAAAAAAGGTAACTGCGACAAAAGATAGGAATGGGATTATTTACTTTAGGCATCAAGACTTTAATATTCGATGGTTTGTTCATCCAATCCAGGATCAGATTCTGATAAAAGTCAGTCAGGTGTAGTCCAAGGCCATGCCTATACTCTTCTCAAAGTTGATACTCTCAATTTAAATGGTGTGTAGCATAAGTTAGTCCAACTTCGTAATCCTTGGGGGGAGATATAATTTAAAGGACAATGGTCAGATCGCGACAAAAGCTGGGATTACATCTCACGAGATGAAAAGGCAAGAATAGGTTATTCTGATAAAGAGGATGGTATTTTCTTCATGCCTTTTGATGATTTTTGGAGATAGTTTAGAACAATCACTATTGCTTAGATCAATGATGATGCCTCCTATGTCTACAAATCATCCAAAGACTATAAAAAGGAAGGGTGCTATTTCAAAGTTTAGATTAAAAAGGAAGGAATGTATTCACTTCAAATTGATAAGACTCCTTAACGATCTTTTGAAGATAGACTTCAAGATCATTATCAATATCCCAAGGCAACAGTGGAATTGGGTCTTGCCAATTACCGTAATATCTAAAAAATAAAAGGATTTGCTAATAACGATAGAACTACTCAAAAGAAATACAAGTTAGAAACAGGAGTTTATATTGTAAAAGTTTCGATCAATTTTGATCCTAAATTTGAGAAAGATTATGACGTCAATCTTGCAGTATATGCTGATTACCCTTGCGTTATTTCACTTGCTAGTAATTAATAAGCATCTTTGCTAGAAGGAAGAAGAGTTAGCTGGACTGGATAAGAAGTACAGGACGATGGACGTTGGAATAATTTGGGGGCTTATGGGTATCATTCAGACGAAGACAGCGAAGAAGAAGAGCCATAAAAAAACTGGAATTAGTAGGAATCACAGAATAGTAGAAACACCTAATATTGGTGGCGAACCAGTGCCGGCTTTAATGGATTGGGATAACAAGGATTAAAGCTGAAAAGCGGAGCAAGCAATAAGTCATAAGACTCAAATAGAAAGAGCACAGTAATGTAGATCCTACAAGATCGCCAATAATTTGTCTCTCTCTTTTAAAAACAGGGCCAAAGAGGATAGCCGTCGAGCGGAGGTAACAATACGAAAGCCCAGTACGGTAGATGGTGATTATTATTGCTAAATTTAAAATAATTCAATAATTCTTTATGAGTTTTCATGAAGGGGTTGGGGTTGGGGTTG
>Ga0302188_10001008_pt1 | contig 23024 bp, 25 predicted proteins | sample II_Bog_E2_1_FD_198783 | JGI IMG/M metagenome (GOLD analysis project Ga0302188, IMG submission 198783) | Peat permafrost microbial communities from Stordalen Mire near Abisko, Sweden - II_Bog_E2_1 | ecosystem: Environmental > Terrestrial > Soil > Wetlands > Peat | place: Sweden: Abisko...
AAATATCTTTGAATTCCCACAATGGGACCTTAGCCGAGATTACTTTCTGACAAAACCTTAAAAGCAGATTCTCCTACAACGTGGTTCTGATGGATATCTTGGACATAAAAATCGGTAAATGTTCCTCCCCTATCAATATTGAAAGCATAAGTTTCAGGCTTAGCGTTATTTTCCATTAAATCTATTATCAATATAACATATCTTACAAACAATTAATATTATACTTTTGAAACGATTCGCAAATAAAATGCTCGCTCTTCATAGGAGATTTTGAATGTTATAAATAATATTTAAATGTTTAAAAAATGCAAAGAAAATCAGTGCTTAAATCGATAGATGGTTGATTTTTACAACAGACAGTTTTGCTTGCTCAAGTAATTGGCCAATAAATGCTGTTAAATAGCTCCTGAAATCATAGCTGACCAAATTCAATAAAGCGTGCAATTAATGGAGAAGAGAATGGTGTTTGCCCTAGACGAAAAGCCTGTATAATAATTTCACGATTATATCTCTGATTTTTACTAAGACAAACTTGAAAAGCTCCGGAAAGATCTCAACAGATAGATTTCAAAAAATAAACAGCTAGAAATAAAACTTTAAGAACAGATAAAACAATCTAGATCGAAAGATGAACTGATCATACGAAGCAAACCAATCGATATGGTCACTGCCAATGAAAACATGACACTTAAAAACTAATTAATCCACTCGCAACAATTAATTCAATAAAATCAAGCTATTATGCAGGAACAGAATAGAGTCATCGAGGAATTACACACATATGTAGTCAGGATCTAAGAAAGAGAAAAGCAATCACGGATGAGATGCGATGGAAAGATTCATCAGCTAGACGAAGTCATCAACTCCCGGAAGAAAAATATACTTGATTTAACTCGATAATTTGAAGCTGAATATAAAAAAATGGAAAAATCATTTAGGGAGATTGAATTAATGAATATATCTTTGATTGAGGAAAAGGACAAATTATAGAGTGAAATAGTTATTAAAACTTAGGAAATTAAGCTCCTTTCGAAGAAGATTTACGAGCAAACCCTCATTATCAATAAATTTGAAAGGGCCATGGAGCACAGTGAAGGGATTCTGATTGAGGAGAAAATAGAAAATAACCGTACTATTGATTTCAATAAGGCCTTAAAGGACAAATTAAAAGAGATTGAAAGAGAGTATGAAGATAGACTCGAGGTCAAAGCACGAGAGATCAAAGAGCTGGGAGACAAAAATACCAAATTAGAGAAAAGCATCAAAGAATTGGAGTATGATTGTGCTAAGAACGTTAGTCATCTGCAAAGGACCAGTATTTAAGCTAACAATAAGGGGCAAGCAGCCAAAAAGATATAAAATTAGCTGGCCTAGTGTGAGTAGAAATATGCAGATCTTGAAAAGGAACTAAAAAAATATGAAAGACGGGACAAGTAAAACGTAATAAAAATGAAACAGCTGTAAGAGTTGCTGGACGAGAAATAAGAATAAATAAATAAATATAAAGATTCAAACACGAGCCTTCGAACAAAAATTGAAAGCAATGTGCAAATTAGTGAAAAGGAAAAGGAAATGATAAAAAATGATTTGTAGATCGAGTTTAAAAGCATGATTGACATCAATCATGAAATTCTTAGATCTTTAGAGAACAAGGAAAAGGAAAATACTAACTTAATTAGATAGTACGAGCAAATCACTGCCCAAAACAACATCTTAAATTAAAGTTTTAATCAGGTGAGTACCTCTTTTGAAGAGGCAAAGAAAATGATCAACAAGGTGGAACAGGAAAAGCAAGATCTAGACTATATTCGTGAACAACTATAAATTAGGCTCAAGCATACGGAAAGGAAATGCGAATAGTTTCTAAAGACAAGTGAATAAAAGAATACTGCGGTTAATAAAAATTCTGAATTATAGGAAATTCAAGTTCAACTAAAAAAGTCTATCCGGTAAAAGTAAATGGAGATTGAAAGATACAAAAAGATCGTGAACGACTAAAACAGCAAAAAGGCTATGTTTGAGAAATAAGATGTTAGGCTGCTGAAATAATAAATCTGTAAAAAGTAGTTTGCAATTAAGCAATTAAATTCCAAGATCACTATTTTACAGGAGGAGTTAAGATAGGCCGATAGAAACCATCACATATAAAAATAGAAAATGTCTTCCAAGATAAAGGAGCTTGAAGAGATTATTCAAGATCGGTTCGACCTCACGAATCGTCTGGTTGACTCTTCCATTCTTTGAAATGATAAATATAAAAATCATATAACTCATCAATAAATATCACACTCATCCTATTCTTTTATCTTTTGCTGCTTCTTCCTTTGAAGAAATTACCATCTGTAATATTCCTCGTACATTTTCTTTTCTCTGTGAGAACGAGCATGAATTGCGTCATTGCAAAGCTTTTAGTATTTGACCAAATCTTTGGTTATACGATCGTTTTATTATACAAGATAATTGTAATCTGATTATAGAGAAGGTGGAAGCGATTTTTCAAGATCTATGAGACTAATTTCTAACTTGTCGTATTATTTGGTCTTTGCTTCTAGTTTTTTTGTTTTTTTTTCCAACTAGTCGTTGAGAGTATGCCACAAATTATATTCCTTGCTACTATTATCCAAAAGCTATCTCTTTTTGTTTTCCTGTACTTGCAGCCTAACTCTTTTATTATTAAGAATTTCTTTTATTTCTTGGTGTTTATTTGTCATAATAAGTTACTGGGCAACAAGTGACTACTCTATCTTCAGTTAATTTTTTAGATGTTTTTCAATCAGATACCGATCTTCGCAGTGGTCGCATATTCTATTGAATTTGTTGGTCTGGCGATTTCTACGTCTTTTGCGAAGGTGACTGAGACAGACTGTTTATTTGCAAAAATCACTAACTACCTATCTATGTACCACTATCTTGATGATTAATTGCTATTAAAATTACATATATTGCAGATTTTTGGCGCTGGTTGCTTTTATTTTGTGTCTCCTGAAAGCTTCCGCTTGGGAAGACCTGGCAGAGGAGAGGATTCGATTGGATTCAAAAATGTTTGGAATTGTTTTTTCCTCTATCTTCCTACCTATCAACAAAGGTACTCAATTGTAATTCTGATTTTTGGGGAGACACATTCGAAGAGGATTCCTCAACATTAAGGGACTGAGATGATTGAGATTTTTGGTCTGTCATATTATAATAAGTTTATAAGATTGATTATAATTTGTAAATGACATCTTTCATATTTATTGATTTGACAAAAAACTGAAATAATCTTAAATTGAACGAATCACCACAACAAGAGCAAATGATAATTTATAACATTGGCAAATATTTTAAAATGCCACTTTACTCCATAAATGAAAAAAGATCCCGACCGTTTGGACCCCATTTTCATTATTATCATTCTTATTTTGTAAGAAGTCATGCCTCATCTTATTTTCTATCCCAACAAAACAGTTGTTCAAAATAATCAATCAACGCAGTTCATTCGAAACAATGACATCTCTGTAATTTTCATTTAGAATTTTTTAATTGAGAGATTAAACTTACAAATTATTTTTTTACAGAGAGTTTTTCACTTTTTTCACTCATGATTTCATGTAAAATCCGGGAAGTCTAGTGAGGAATATCTTTAGAGAAGGGAGAAAATGGAGAAATAACATTTTAGGTCGCCTCGGTTTTGTAAAGTGACTACTTTGTCTTCAACTTTGTCTTCAATTCGCCAGACATTTTGATGCAAATAAACTAATTTTAAAAGATTAATAAATTGGAAGACATAATTATATATTTTGTTACTTGACTCTCGAAATAATGGCATACACTATGATGATCAGGCCATGTAGTACTCTGAAATTACCTGATTTTTAATTGGTTTTTTGGCCGATTTAACAGTTCTTATCTCCGCTTTATTAAGTTATTTGCTAGAGTCGACATTGCTTGGGCGACTGCAGTACCAAACTCCCACGCCGATCATGTCCTTCTGATACCAATAAGATCCTAGGGTAACAACTCGCTTGTTGATTAATGTCAAAAGTTAGTGCTACAACTGAGTCACCTTATCTTTACATTTGACGAACAGTTACCTATTTGAGCCCGCTACATCCCCTTCTAAGATTTTAAACGGCACTCTAGTCCCACTATCTTTGACTTGAAATAAAATTTTATGCTCAGTAACTGTTTGACTATTAGCTCAGTTATAATTTATTGATCTTTACTGGATTTGGGAGGAGATACTGGAGAATTGACAGTTCCAAAAGGTTCCTCGTTGAAAGAGTGTATTATCCCTTCAGTGTTCTTGTATATACATCGAAAGGTTAACAATTCCTTCTTGCTATCGAAGTAAAATATGATTTTAATTAACTCTTAGCTTTTATTAATTTTTTCTAGCAGTTCTTTGCTGTAATGTTTAAAATTTCCATTTCCAATAAAAACCTCCTGGATGGATTTGTTATTATCCGTGATAAAATTTCTGATGGAAAAGGAGATATTCTTATGCCTGGAGATGGAACCCACTCTATTATGTAACTTAATATGCAGGGTGCATATTTTAGATTTTAATTCACTGATTCTGTCCTCTTTCTGCTTGATCATAATTCTAAAGTTTGCGATTTCCTCTTGCATACTCCTAATTTATCGTGCATTTCTCTTATCCTACTCCTTAAGTTCACGCAGGAGATAGGCGGTTTCCTTTTATAGATTATCCATCATGAGTTTCTCCTCCTACTGAGGGTCGATCATAAGGTCTTCCTCCTCTTTTGACTTGATGGCTTTTATCAGATAATTGTAGTAATCTGTCATGCAGTTAAACTCTAACTAAATCTCTCTTCTATCCTTCTGCAGTAGTTGTATCATATCCTTCATCTTTTCTTCCGTTTTTGCTTTTTATTTAAGGACCGCTAAGCCCATTTTAATTGGTGTATCGTACTGACTATTGTATGAAATGAATCTTAGCTAATCCCTTTGCACTCTCAGCGCCTAAATTTCACTATTTTTTCGTTATAAAGCTAACTACATCTATTCCTTTATTCTTTCAGGGGTCGTATCATTAGGTCCATATTTTTCAACCAACTTGTGGATGGAGATACTTTCAGAACCTCGTATATTGGATGTCTAAGGTGATGACTATCCCTTCAAAGGAGTAGCTAACTTTGAATAAGAGGAGTGAATTGAGTTTTTGCCAATCTAGAGCTGTCGATGTATGGACTGTTTATTTTTGTCCTTATGATCAGTATATGTTCCTCTTTTCAGCTTTCTACTGTTACTTTCCCCATTTTCGTCTTTAAAATCATCAGTTTCGTGTGATGATTCCTCTTCCATTCCTTTGTAGTAAATCAGTAAAAAATATAAGATGTCTGTTTAAAAACAAAGCAAAACCCATTTAACTAAATAAACGAATATCTTGTAAAGAATGATGCTTGGTCAATCAGCTCATACCTGATGCGTTGCTACCTTCGAAAATGAAGATCTACATCGGAAAGTTATAGTATATAGATGACCCTTTAATCTTTAGAGCTAAGATTTTGCGGATGTAGTCTTTGGCTGGGACTGTAGCCTTGTATGACATGTTTTCCTTCAACTGAAGGTTGACAAAAAACTGGGTGTTAGCTTGGACGTTTACGAAGTTCTGAGTGATGATGTCATAGGGACGGCCGCTGAAATTTTAATTAGAAAGAGCTTAAACTTCCAAGGTGAAATTGAAGTTGCTCAAGTTCTTAAAAGGAATCGGCGGCATACGAATTTGATTCTTTTTTGCTGGGATTTTGATCACAGGAGTATCTTCATCAGGCTTGTAGAGATCCTTTACGCATTGTATCTGGGGTATTTCGCATTTCGCAAGGATTGGCAGACACAAAGGAGTAAGATTTTAAAGTTGCACTTACAGAAATCCTTAAATGACATAATTTTCCTTGACTGGTGGTATCTTAACTGCAATCTTGACTTGGGCTCTTTCTCTCTTTCTAATTTTGAATCTGACCTCTTCAAAATACTCAAAACGTTCATTACTCCTCACTGAGAAGACATATTAATCCAAGTCATTGAATTCAGCATTACAGCAACGAGCAATTACTCGCAACATAAAGGGATTTTTGATATTATCCTCGATTGCATCATCCTTGAGACCAATGGACACGTCAACTTATTAGATGGAACCTGGAAACAGGATTGATTTGCCGAACACTATGTTGGCTCGATTTATTTCAACGAAATATTTAGTTGAAGTTTGTTCTGTGGGATCTGGCTCATTGGTGACTGGCTTTTATTGTGTGGGTGGAGGGGGCTGGGACTGCTACTCTTATAAAGTGATGTTATCAAACATCTATTCAATACTGCGCTCCTCAGTGGGTGGCTCAGCTGGATAAAGTAAATAATACGAATGGTATCTGGAGGTGAGGAAGCAGTTGGTGGGCTTGAAGATTCCTCGGACTGATCAGTCATGATGAATTAATCAAAAAAGCTTAAATTTTTATTAGCTCTATTAATTGAAATAAATGTAAGATCTATTTAAGGCAGCCTTTGTTGAGATGTAAAACAAAGGAATCTTTAAACTGAAGGCTATAGCCTCTTTGTCTGCGTAAATATATTGATGATAGTCAGTTGAAGAATTTAGATATTGTTGTTTATTAATAAAATTGCAAATGGAATAGGATGATATGGCGGAAAAGCAGAGCTACTTGCGAAGCTAAATCTTGGACAAGCAGTATGACGCTCAAAAATTTATATAATTCTTGAATATGACACTCAGCATCGGCGATGACTTAACCCTCTGCACTTTCGATGAACTCAAAACTGTTGTTTAAGCATTTTTGCTTAAATAAAAGGATCAGTTTAAATAATAGGAGACTGAGGAGGCTGCATAGGAATCGAAGCCATCTTCTACGATCAAGTCAGAAGTATTTTTAAAAACGGAAGTCATTGAAAAACCTGTTTTATCTATTAAGGCAAGAACCATCCCATTTGTAATCGTAAAGCTATTTAGGAGAAGTATAACTTTACAGAACCATAATTTTCGAAGATATTTCAATGCATCAAGATTAATGACCGCCTAGCCAAAGGCAAATAGATCCACTGCGAAATCGGCAAGTAAATATTTGATAAAATAGCCCTCAGCGGAAAAATACTGGAGGGTTTTTTGGCATTGGCTCCACATCTTTCTTGGAGTTCGAAGTGAGAACACTAGAAATGGACTGGATTGTCGGGAGAAGGTACAGTGACTTCGTGTGGCTCAGATAATTTTTAAGAAAAATATACCCTACTCAAATTATACCCCCAATTCCTGAGAAGAAAGCCTCAAAACGAACAGGGAGGCATGTGGAGAAACGTATGAGGATTCTGTAATATTTTTTAAACGATGTGGCCAACATTCCTGAGTTTAGAAATAATCGCTACGTCGAAGGCTTTCTAAAGATAACCGATTCGGCCAAACTGTCTCAATTGAAGGCAGAAGCCGATAAGGTGCATCCCATGGGCACGACCAGCATAGTGGAAACCCTAAATGGAGAAGTTACAGTTAATTTTAATGAATCTACGAGAGCTTACTCGTAAGAAATGCATAAATTTGTCCCTTAAATGGAGAGACTTTATAAGGAAGTGACGCGAAAAGGGAAAGCCTTGCAAAATATACAAACTGAATAAATTAATGCTCTTTATGAGATGGGCAATCTTTTCGCAGAATTGCATTAACGCTCCAGAGAAGTATTGAACCGAGTTCCAAAGGCCGACGGACTATCAAAGCTGAACAGTCTGTATGTGACTCTAAACAATATGACAATTGAATGGGGAAATATCCTCCGAAACCAGTTCCAAATAATATAAAAAAACATCAATACTTTCTTCAAGTATGTGAGAAACGATCTCCATGGCTATTTATAAATATTCGAAGCACAGTAGTTGGCGGAAGAGGAATTCGCTAAATTCAGATTAGGGCTGGACAAAAAGAAAGAGAAAGTGTACTCTCTGTATGACCCTTCCAAATGGGAATTGCCCAAGGACATATTAACCAGTTTGTCCAAGTAAGTGGTTCATGACAAGATGGAAGCCCTCAAGACCATGTTTCCCAAATAAAATGCTGAACTATAGAGATTGAGAATCAAAAACACTCTGTATATTAGTCAGTTGAACGATAATGGCAATCTGAACTTTAGACGAAGTGCTTCTAAATTCTAAGAAAATTTCAAAGAGTGGTCGATCAAAGTCAAAGTAAATACGCAGCAATTAAGTGAATTGTGGGGTGAAATGGCCGTATCCTTTTCAGGAGGATCTAAAACGCAGAAGTTGATGTAAAAGCCTGCAGACTAACGGAAGGGAGATGAAATATTTGATGACTGATCTTTATTGAAGTAAAATCCCTAATTGCGAATAAATGAAACATTTTCTCTGAATCATTCTGATGGAGGATGAGTAAATAGTTTTGCATAAAGCAATTATATAAAAGCTAAGTATAATTTTTAATAGATAAGATATATATGGGAGCGATCAATTTCATCCTTTTGGGAATAGCAGCTTACGTCATTGCACTATTGGCGGGCTATCACCAAATCCAGGAAGGTTATGTCGGCATTTATAAGAAGTTAGGAGTTTTGCAGCCAACACTTAGTGAACCCGGTCCTCACTTTAGAATACCATTCTACGAGGAATTCATTTAGATGAAGACAAGCATACGCACTGACGTGGTCAGCAACATACCTTGCGGCACATCCAACGGCACCCTTGTTTATTTCGACAAGGTGGAGGTTGTCAACAAACTCAGAAAGGAGTTTGTATACGAAACTGTTCTCAACTATACAGAGGAGTATGAAAAGTATTGGATTTCTGATAAAATTCATCACTAAATCAACCAATTTTGCTCCAAGCACTCTCTGCAGGAAATGTATATCGATATATTCGACCAGCTCGATGAGGCGCTTATCTAATCGCTTGATAGAGATCTGTCCAAATGGGCACCAGGAATTTAAATTCTATCAATCAGAATGACAAAGCCAAACATCCCTGATCGCATTAGAAAGAACTTCGAGGAGATGGAAAAGATCAAAATTGACTTTTTCATCGCCGCGGAGAAGGAGAAGGTTCGTGTCGAAGAGGAAGTGACTAAGCAGAAACAGCAGAGAATTAAAGCTGAAAGTAATTTGGAAGTCAAAAAAATAGAATTAACCAAAATGATTGATAGGAAGGAAAACGATCTCAAAATTTCTGTCATTGAGGGAGAAATGATGTTCGATAAGGCCAAGACTCAAATTGAAGCAGAGTTTTTGGCAGCTTTTGAATAGGCTTAGAACTACCACATACTGTTCACTGATGCCTATATGTCCTTCCTTGCGACTGATGCCCTCACCACTAATGTTACAATGATTATCGGAGACGAGATTCCTAACATCGATTTCAGGCAAAGAGCATGATGGATTCAACAAATTCACCCGTTATATATCAGAAAGAGATAGTTGATGGATTATTAGGAAATGAATCATTCGACAAAGATATAAGCTTTATTTAATTTTTTAATGTCCTCCTAGATTTGTTTGAGTTCGCGCTCGTAGTTTTATTTACGTCTCTTCAACCCAGTCGTATCGATAAGGCGCAGATGAGTCATCTGCTGATATTAGTAGTTGATTTAATTCCACTTCCTCTTGAGACCCTCACGAATTTCCTCGACTTCCTCACGACTTAGTACATTTCTATCTGAATAGATAAATACTTTTTGACTTCGTTTTGCTCATGCATGCTCTGAATCATCCTGTACTCCTGATTAATGCTATCCTTTATTTTCTAAAGATATTGGGGTACTTTTCCAAATGATTTTTTCTATAACCAATTTGTGGGTTCTTGGGATTTCCTAGCACTCGAAAGGATATTTTCAATAGCGTTGGTAACAATAAAATCTTTACCAGATTTCAAACCCATGGCTGGTTTTTACGAATGCTTCGGAACAGAATCTTTTTTGTACACACAGTCGTAGGAAAAATTTCTAACTGGAGGAAGACTGTTGCTGCCCATAGTTCCTGTGGTTTTTTTGATGAAATTGTCCGGCGATGGTTTTCGATCATATTTGAGGTATCCCATGGTGGATCGATTTCCGTACTCGGTATGAGCCTGCAAACCGGTTCGCCACTCTCCGGAAAGGTTAGAAATCTTAATAATGTGATGAATACTCCTGGTTTAGAGGTGGTGATATGACAAAAAGTGGAGCCGGTCGGAGGTATATCATAGGGATACTTAGATTTATAAAGCGGTTGTTTGGGAGAATCTCGAAATTCTTTTGGGATTATATTATAGATTGACTCTTCCATGGTGACTTGTACTCGATTTAATAAATTTATTTGACCAATAATTAATAAGCCAAATCCTATGAATATCAACATACGGGGGCAATGTAATTTTTGCACCATAGCAATGGCGAATGTTAAGCTTCATGCTAATATCCTGATGTTGCTAGTTTTCAACCATTTTAAGATCATTACAAATTTGAGAATACTCTAGAAAATATTAGCAGCAATTCATAAATTGATATCATTCTCGAATTAAAATAATATTCGTAAATTTCCTATTAATATCAATTTTTAGATACATTTATAAAATATCAGCATTGCATATATTCAAATCAGTCCATTTTTTATTTGGATTTTTTTGGAAAAATTAGTTGTGGAAGACGTAATTTTACCTGTCTTTTTCATTTGGCTTGTACTAATCTTTTTTTTGTCCACTGACTTGACGAGATTAGTTTGTGTATTTTATTTTTCCTTTTCCTTGTAAATAGAATTTAAAGGATTCAGCACCTTCAGGGAGGATTCCTTCATCTTGCTGGAACTCTCTTTAATCTTGGCCAAATTCTCATATTGTGTGCTACAGACACTCCTTTGAATTTCCTTTTCCAGTTCCATAATTTTTTTGTCGCTCTATCTCAATTCCTTTTGCAAAGATTTATTCATGGTTACAACTTTTTCGTGAATTTTGAGAAGTTAACGATATTTAGCTTCCTTCTACCTTAGCTTTTCATCGTAAAATTTATCTTGAATAGCCTCTTCCTCGAGCTGCCCGATTCTCAGGGCCATTTCTTAATTTTTCTGTTGCTGGAAAATAAGCATCTCCTATTTTTTTCGCAATGCCTGCTCCATCAGAGCAAAATCTGATATTAATCGCTACTTGTCATTCTCTAAGGCTTGATAATTTGCCTTCCAATTTTAAAGCTATTGAGCTTGGTTTTTAAATTGACTCATAAATTGCTGCAGTTTTGCTTGCTAATACTAAATCTTTGGTGCATCCATGATACATTATTCGTTTTTGCTTTTAGTGCACTCCTCCGGCGTTACTTGCTGGGAATGAGGCTCAAACTTATAGTTTTCATCAATTTTAATGGTCAGTCTTTTTTTAGGAAAAACTCCTTTCAGAGAGTTACGTTGAGTATTAGTTTGAGTGAATTATTCAAAGAACACAATAGGGCCTTGTCCATTTTCACAGCCAGGAGTGGAAAAAGCTACGGAGCTGGAGTTCAACTTCAGAGCATTTGAATTCACTGAGTATGTGGGACTGATCGCATCCTCGATTTGCATTCAAGTTTAACGATGGAGTTTATAATATTACCAAACTACAAAAGTTAAAAAAAAGTTTCCAAAATAGAAATCATTCGAATCACCTCGAAGATGAATTCATTCACCCTTATCTTCACAATAATGCCTGAGTTGTCAGCTCAATATGAACTTACAAAATTCCACAATTTATAAGGATATAAAAGTCAAGTTTGATTTAGATTTAGAAAACAAGAAATGATATTAATATTTAAATCTGATGAGTGAAAGCGAAAACAAAATATTTCAGAAATACCAAAACCTTTCACTGATGACAATGTCTACCAGCAACCAAGCTGAGCCCACCAAAAAAACAATATAGGCTGAATAACTGCTGAATTTTCAGCCAATAGCTCTTTCTAATAATCGCAAATATGTCTTTAGTCTACCTTTCTCCACTTAAATAACATCACTGCTCATGCATCTAACCACAAGGTTCTCCTCTCGAATCATTCATTCTGAGGAAGAAGGTAAGGGGGCTCAAATCATACTCGAAGGATTAAAAATGCCAGGTATTCGCAGGGTATTTGCCAAAATATTAGATTATTGTGTCTTCTGTTGCAGCCGAGGACTCAGATTTGGCAATTTGTAGGAGACATACAATGTCATTCTCATAAACATTCGAAGATAAGTATTTTCTAATCGATTAAGGTGATTTAAAACAGAGTCATTATCGCAGTCACGAACCCTTATCACAGATAAGAAATTCAGCCTCTGTTTATTTCTAGCATATTGGATCCTATTCAAGACGAGCTGAAAACCCTAAGCAAATTATAGATGAGTAGTGAAGACGCAAACTTTACTAATCCTTACCTTGATTAAAGTTCCCCAACTCAACTTTATATTAACATCCATAAGTACCGATCAAGAAACACAGAAAAATTTATAACATATTCATCCTATCGGATATGAACGAGTTCAACAGATATAAAAGTATCTTCATGCATTCTAAAGATAAAATAACAAAGGAAATCGGATAGCACAAATCTAAACTGACCTTGGCACACCACAACAAAAAAGGATTGCCAAGTCCTGCTGTTCTTATCGAGTTGTTCAATAACTAAACGCTGGTCTTGATGGAGTGCTTGAGGAACAGCTATAAAGAGGAATAAAATCCTTGGTCTTCTTATCTAAACTCATTGGTGACTTCGTAAGTCGCTCAATAGATTGCATTTTATACGATTGAGGAAACATTATGTCTCTATGAACTGAACAATCTCAAAGAGATTTACTATCTCCATACGGCTGAGCAATGCGAGGCGTATAACAATCAGATGGATTATCTCAACAAAAGCTGCACGGATACCGAGTGCTTTGACCATCTCTAGCTCAAGACTAAGTACAGACTCCCCAAGTAGTTTAAGCCTTACTATTCAGCCATTTAGAGGCTAAAGACCATATAAACATGTATCTCTTTGAGAGAAATGCTGTTAGTCGTGCAGCAAACCTTCAGCGAGGTAAAAACTGACTGCTTAATCTCTCACAAAGGCAAAGTTGAGCTGTCAAGTATGGATGAGCTGCTGCCAGTGATGATCTTCGTCACTGTGAGGGCTGGCATTCGTAATTTCCCAGTGCTGGTCAAGATCATCGACGATTACGTTCGCTCGAAGAATGTGTTTGAACTTGAAGAAAGGGTGATCACTACTCTCTACGTGGCAATCGAAGACATCAGTCGAAGCAGCAGCTGGGAATCCAAAATAAAGAAATGATTATGAATTAGTATTGATTGTCAATATGCTCTCAGTGCATTATAAGATTATCAATATAAATAACCAATGTCAAAAAGCACCCTACTAAAGGCTAGCCTCCCTTTGGGCTTCGCGGAGCAGCTGCTAGAATTAGAAATGAAATACTAAGAGGAATAAAGTCTATAGTTGATTCAAATTTTGTGTCAAATGTATAGGGTACGGTTTCATTAAATTAGATTGCCGTCGACTACTATCTTGAACACGATGTAAAAAAGGCTGCATTTTTTCAGAAAAAACTCAATTTTCTAATCGTGAGGTCACTAAATGCTCCCAGCGTATAAAAAAAATAAATGCCAAGATAGACCCTATCCAAGAGGATCAAAACTTAAATAAATAAGTTTTCAGAATGCCAAAAGCCTTACCTTCAAAGCTTCGTGGAAAAATCTGAAAAAAATCATAAGAAAATTAGGGAATGTGTAAAGGCTGATTTGGATAAGCAATAGGAGCTATTCAAGGTCCGCATGCTCAAAAGAATAAAAAGCACAGGAAAATTATGATTGTTTCTACTATCCATAATTTGCTCTTTTCACTTAACTCATGCAAAATTGATTGATATGGATTATGAAACTGTTACATATTGGTGGATTTATTCACTCGCTTCCGTATTTTGGCATACAACATTATCTATAAAAGAATTTTTCAAAACATTTACTTCTCAAAAAATAAATTAAATGACTCATACTTGTTTATATAGTAGCAATACAGGAACATAAAGATCTCAATCCCTCGGAGGAAAAAGTTTATTTTATATTCTTTCTCTATAATCGAGGAAAGTAAAATTGGGCTGAATATGGAAGCCTTGTAAAATATTGGGTAGACTTGTCATTTAATAAAAAGGGACTTGCTAATTTTACTCAGGGCATTTTTGCTATTGATTATTTTACATTATTTACTTAATATTTTAATTCGTTTCAATGCCCGTTCGAACTGTGCCGAATTTAATCAATTGGTCAGGCTAAATTTAGATCCTTTCAGATTTTTTATGAATAAAATTTGCATTTCCAGACTACTTAGATAGACTTATGCTTGTGTGGCTGATGGATTTTATCTATTTATTCCCAATATTACTTGGCTGCTTAGAATTTCCAGATGATAGTTCTTCTCAGATAATTTCTATATTAATTCATTGCAGAGGTTGTGGAGGGCCTAACTATCACATTTCAACTTTCGTCGCAAATATCTAAATAGACATACTATTACCTGTTAAATTTGTCATGCGAACACTTTTCCACTTGCAAATTAGAAGTTTTCTCATCACCGAACATAATACTCAAGAGACGGCTAAATCCGGAACGGTCCTTGTTCTGACCCTACCCCTCGTCTCTGAAGTCAGGAACATACTCATGGCTTAATTTTTGCAATTTTTATCTGAGGCAGGTAAGCATAATCTTAATCTAGGAACTCGCTGATGAGCACACATAGCACATAATTTTTGGCATTTGGGCAGTAGAAATTCAGCAAATTAATGTAAAATATAGATAAATTCCTGAAATTTCGGGAATATATACTACAAGCAATAAATTTAATAAAAATAAAAAAATAGATAAAAATGTCTTTCACCCTCATCAATTGATCTATTTTGCTATTATACGAGGTTGTTATTTAAATTTGCTTATAGTTTCATGTTTTCATAAAAACATTGTATTTGAGATATACAATAAACAATCATCGTAATAGAGCCATCAGTCATGTTTTTTGGAGGACATTGGCTTATTATAATTTGATTTTTCTAGAGGATTCATTGAGCGATCATACTCATCTCGATATTTTTTCCTTGGGCGTTTTGATTCATTCTTGGATTGTTTGATGATGAAAAGAGTCGTTTCGACAATAATGGTGACAATTATGAAGCCGAGTGATATCATCAGGGAGCGGGCAAGACTCCAATTCAAGAAATATGTTCCAAAGTAATATCCTGTAAGTCCAGCCATAAAAAATGAGAAAATAAAGGCCATGGAGAAGGAAATGGATTCAGTAATTTCCTTGACTCCTGCCTTGTCTTTTTAGTCTTAGAAGTAGTAATTTTCTATTTTTTACTTGGAATTGATATTTTTAATCAGTCTGAGCTATCTTTTGCACTTGAGCTAATCAAAGTATTTGGTCTGTTCAGCAGTTTGCTTTTATTTTTCCATGAGAACTTCCATCTAATTATAAGTAATTATATCGTTTCTGCCAATCTATTTATGGATCTCGAGATTATGTTGCATGGCTACTTTTTCTAAATAAGCGACTAAATACTGAATTATGGGTAGGAAAGGAAATACTCCTTCTTACAAAGCACGAATTTGTCAGGCTAGACCAGCGATTTCAACTGTTGGAAAAGATTAGTTCTGAGCTTAATATAAACCATCGAAATATATATTTTATACCGTCAGAATCATCATTCTAATATCTAAAGTTAGAGCTTAACTTATGTTTAATTAATCATATTCACGATTGAATCTGATGGAAATCATAGCATCATCAATTCTTCAAATCATCAACTCAAATAACCATTCACACTCGACACATCCACCTTTGGCCTGCGCTCTTTTTAGGGGCGGGGCTTTAACTCAGCTGTTAGCAAGGCTTTCTCATTTCTCAGACTAGGAAGCAATTCAACATTGTAGATTGTGCTCTTCTTCAATCGGTGCACTAGTTTTAGCAACTATATAAATGAACAATTACTGCTTAAATATGGTCTTACTCAGCTTATACCTTCCATGATACCCAATTCTTCTCGATGTTAGCAGATTCGTCCTTGAGTCTCTTGACGTACTAGTTCTAATCAAACCCATTGATGATGGTGCTCAGATTATTGACTGACACGTTTTGAAAGTATTAATTAAATTTAGCTCCCAACCTTCTTCCATGGGATATATGCGAGTTTTATTCCATGACCTATTTGTTGTCCGTCTTTTTTTATTTTTTTGGTCTTACCTCTTCCTCCTTTTTCTCTTTCTGTTATTTTTGATGCCTTTGCTCTCTCACCTATTTTTCCTCCTTTTAATGTTTTTCTGTCTTGGACTATTTATTTTCTTTTCTTAATTCAGTTTCTTTCGATTCATGAACTTTTTTTGTATCCTTGGCTATAATCTCCTTGACCTCTTTCTCACGATTCGTATCAGTAGATTCCCCGGAGTGGTGGCGCTCATAGAATTATTTAGTTTGGTTGTCTTTGCCATTCTCAATTAGTATCAGTTCTATAATCGCCCCTTCAAGTAGAGGTTGCTTATCCAAATAATATTTCTTTTTATGCCCAATCTAAAAGCATAGCTTTGCCACCTTCGAAATTGCTCCCGGAGGAGTTTTTATGACAACTTTATTAAAATCTTTAAAGACTCTCCGGCTTTCCAATTCCTTAATGGCTCTGTCAATATCGAATAGGCTGCTCTCAATGTGGAGAATATTCATGAGTTTCTAAACTTAAAAGTGTTCTCTTTCCAGAAATGTAGATTTTTTTGACTTTTCCTCCTCTATTTTCTTTTCAGGCGATACATCAACTTCCTCCTCTTTTTCCTCTATCTTCTCTTCTCCTTTTGTTACAATTTCCTGTTCTTTTTATCCCCTCTGCACATAATCTTTCTTCTATCTTTTGACATTAGTATCACGGTTTTGATAGCGACCTTAATCTTTTGTTCTGTAGTCTCCGCTTTCCTTTCTTTTCATGTAGGGCAGGAAGTAAAACTTATATCTTTTTTAAATCTTTTCCTTGAAAAATTAGATGAGCCCCTCCTCCGTTTGGAAGTAAAGGATATAGAAACCATCCTTAATTTCTCTTATCTTGGCATTGGGCAGATTATTCAAGATATTCTTATACTATTGATGATGACAAGCAGTTACTCTGATGACTTTGGGATCGTCCACTTTTTTATTCACATACTCGGCCAGCAACTGGTCATCAGTCAGATGGGCTATTTTTTTATCACCTCCCTATCCTTTTTCTTTATTGGTACTGTGAATTTCTTCCTTTTCCTATTTTACAGTCTACAAGACCTTAGCTGATGCTGCCACAAAAGGCTCAACATTTTATTTTTTAGGCACTTCAGTTTGAGTCTTAACCTTAGTTGGATTTTCATCTTCGTCAGATGAATCGGATGATGAACTTGACATGTCATTCCAATCACGTGAAGCTAAGCTCATCCAATCTAATTTATATTTAATACCTAATATAAAATAATTGATTAATCACCCTTCCAGCTAATATTCACATGTCAATAGCACATTATTATCTTTAAAAGCTACATTACAATTTACATTAGAAATGGTTGGATTAATAGTTCTTGATTGAGGGAAAATTGTTATCTTTAGAAACAATTTTATCAATCGACAGCTTTGGTATTTTTGCCATCATACAGTTGTTATACTAAATTAAGTAAAAGATGAACAAAGAAAATCCCTTTCTCAAAACAAGCCAAAGTATACCTTACAACCCCATGAATCAACTCCTAAAGTTGACAGCCAATTCTTCAGGCCGTCAGATATTTAATGACCCGCCAAGCAATCCAATCAGTCAGAATCAATAAAACATTAATGAAAACAACATTATTTCCACTTAAAAAGCTCTCATATTTCCACAAAGCAGAAAAACACTATAGGATATCACTAAAAAAACTGAAACAATAAGTCAAGTACATCAAGCATAACAAATTCAGATGAATAGATCCAATGAAAAGATTAATGTGGCGATTAAAATTAACCAGCAGCCCTGTAATCTGCAATAAATTAAATCAATACAAGCTTTTCAAGAGTTGAAAAGATAAAATATAGTGGTAGTGCTTTCTGCGAATGTTACTCTAAAAATGGCGACCCGCCTAAAATTAACTGCAAAAATGGCAAATTGCTTGAGTAGCTTATTTCAGATTATTAGAGATAACAATGAGGCTGTGCTCAAAATCATCAAAGATATAACCAATCAAAACAAAAATCTGTTTTAAATCAAACTCAGATACGATCAAATAAACAGGTTAATGCAGGGACTTTGCTTCTATTATCCAGTCCACAACCAGGCAGTTTAATTTCTATAAAAGGCGATGAAAAATCATGGGTGGGGGCAATTAGTAAACAGTGTTTCGAAGCTTTATCATTTAGATTGTTTGAAGGCCTATTATGTGGTAAGATAAGTTCATTCGGCAAGTGGAAAGATTCAAAGATAGTTTTCATAATTTACTAAAATTTAGCAGCAGAACATCATGCCTTAAAAATAAGTATTGAAATTAGCCGAAGATTTTCTTCAAAATGATAAAAAGAATCTGCTTAATTGCTATGTTAAATATTTGAGCTATCAGAAAAAACCCTCAGATATGAACATTTGCAGCACTGGCAACGAAGTCATCATTCTTTGGTCTAACATTACCATGATGGAGAGAGAGTCTCCTTAAATTCAATGGTTTATTTTTTAATTATTTAACCGCTACAGATCCATGGTGAGCGAAAGATAAAAAGGTCAGGAAATCAATTTAAAGTTGATGAAGGATAAAATGTTTGGCATGAAATTAGATGAGAGGGTAATGACTAAATTATATTCGATCGGAGCGGATGATGAGTTGAGGAATGGGTAGATGAGATAGTAAAATTTTAAAGGGCCATACTTGGACTTATATCAAACTTTAATCAACTAAAAATAGATAGATTATGCAATAGCTATCATCGGATTAAAAAGAATTTAGGCATTGCCTCCTCTGTGGCTTCCTTATTTGTAAAAATATGTTTCAGAAATGAGTTTTATCGGCAATCAGCAGAGCAAACTTCTAAAAGGAATCTATATATACTGTATCCTAAAGCGACTAAAAAATAGTTACAGCTCCTTATCTAAAAAGAGTCAGGAAAAGCTTATCAAAACTATTTGCAAATAAGCCTCTCTTTTGCTGGCACTCGTCTACTCTGAGTTTGTTAAGGATAAAAATACGAATATTTGGTTACTACAAATTTTTTTAAGGGAGACATAAGATACGTTGGCTATGATTGAGAGGAGAGACAGCCAAATAATTACAAAATACATATAAAACTATAAGTCTGGCGAACTCATCAACATGGAGCTCTCATTAATATAATCAACTTTTAAGGAATATCTATAAGGCAATGATTTATAAACGATTTAACGGTAACTTTCTTGCGGAAAAATTATTTCCATTGACTTTTAGTCTGATAAATAGTCAAGTAACTTACAATGTGTAAGATATTATCTCACCATCTCAAAGAACTTACCTTCTCAGCAATAAAAAATTCAACTGTTAGTTCATGCCTTATTTCATCAGCTCAGCTCAAAGAAATATTCAATCTCTAAAAGCCTTTGCTACTATAATTCAAGAATACTTGACCGACCTCTCACTTCCACCACCATCAGCAGGCATCTCATCTTTCTTTTGACCGCAGATATTCAATTATCTGATTTACAATTATATCTATTAGGATGGCTGGCCAAAATACAAAATCAAATGGGAAGAGTTGATTTCAGTAATTATATAGAATTCGTTTGCCTGGTTGGAGAAACATTGCTTAAAACAGAGAAGTCAAACTATATGCAAATATTGATGGCTTCCATTGATTGCTTTTATGATTCAATCCTGATATATGCTAATTCATAAACAAACTCAGCCAATTTCCAAGCATCAAGTCTTCGGCTGTTTTATACACTAGGCAAATTAATAGAATACAATCGTATACAGAATGTCGAAACAGAACTACTACTTTTATAAGTGAGGGATAAGATGAAGCAGATTTTATGGAAGAAGAATAATAACCCTATATAATTGATCACGCAACACCCATAGATTAATATTGTGACAAGACTTGCAATTTGTTGCGATTTAATGAGCCAAGCATATTCATTAAAAGATGATAATGATAACAAAGAAGATCAATTTCTACTTAGTAGCTGGATCGATAGAAATGATAAAGAGACCAACAAATTTGAGCTGTATAATCTGATTTGCCAATAAGTAGAAAAAGAAGCAAATAGCGGCATTATTGATGCATTTGAGTGTGCTGCTAAACATTAAATGACTCTTTTTGAATTGATGGTGAAGAACAACTATATTCACCTTGTGGATGTGCTTCAGAAATGTGTGATTCTTTCAATTTCAGAGAGATATAAGATTCTTTCCATTACAATTAAAATGCACAAGGTATTATCTTTAAATGGCAAAGTAGCCATGAAAAGAAAGCAGGGCATTTTTATTAATCTAGTGATCTCAAAAATACTTTCTCAATTTATCGATCGAACCATTCCTTTCATGATTTATGAATTAGTTCTAGACCTCCTCACAAAATCGATGAATGGTGTATAATATAGCATGCACATAGTTTGTTTATCAAAAGGAGTCAATTAAAACTATTTTACGCAAAGCAAGGCAATCCTGAGTCCATCTTATGGGCAGTATTTCTTATACATACTTTGCCTGCAGCTGGCAAAAAAAACAAAGGGAGTTGATATTTAGAATAAAAAAGAGAAAAATGAACTGATGAATTAAATTAGAATATTTACGGCCATTGGTTTGGCTCTCTTGCGTTAAGCTAAGAAGAAATCCTATGATGTAATGAGTGACTTTCACAAAATATTTTTTAGAAAATTGGTGCTATTTCTCATCTGTTGTTTACAACAATCTTCGATTAGCGCATAAATCCTATAAAATTTAGCACTTCTTAGAGTAGAATTCAAGCATTATGAGATTAACGATGATCTTCAATTCGAAATGTAAGTCGGTGAGATTAATAGATTTATGAATGATGATAACAACAATGTTGCTAGTAATAAAACAAACAGCAAAAGTATGTAAATTAAAGTTTGCTCGTCAGAATAATAGTATAACTAGTTGCTTTTCAAATATATCAATTGTTATGATTTTCAGGAGTTCAAAGATAGGGAGGATGTCTTTATATAAAGGATAATGTAATTTATTGAAAAGAATGGGATTTTCACAATAAAACTGCTGAAGATATAAAAGAGGTTCATCGAAAATATAATATACAAACATGACAAGTTATTAATTTTTATGTAGTTGATATCCAAACTACTAGCAAAGGTCAATCACAGGTATTACTACAAGAAAGACAATATCAAAACAATCACCACAATCCTCTCTTCAATCGCACCCGCCTTCAAGAAGAGTAATCATCACCTTCAGCACCTAATTATCTATAAGAACTTTTTAAATATCATTCACTTTATACTCACCAATTCCATGCTTTCAGTATTTGGTCTGCTGGCAGGTTTTAGAGAGGAATTTATTACTATTTTAGATGGCGTTAAAAGTCAATTGGAGATAGAAACCTCAGTATTGATTGAAGATCCAAACTACTTAACGCTAACTGCAGTTAAAATAGAAACAGAGAGATCATCAAGAGGCTACTACCGAAGGTAAAACTTTTCTCTTTGGAATTTACTGGAATATAGATAAAAATTGTTATTAATTGAAGTAAGTTTGAGCTGTTGTCGTTGTTTAAATGGAGTAAATTTTATAAAATCACATAATTTAATTGCTACTGCTATAAATACAATGTAATTCCTAAGCGCAAATGTGGATAAACTGAAAAGCTAGGCCAACAAATAAAAAATATAGAAATTAAATATGTTCTTAGATCTCAAAAAGGGGAATTAGAATGATGTCTTTCGGTTTGTGTAACACTCCTTCAGCTTGAAGTAATTACAATAAATTTGTCATAAAATCGGTGAAAATATAAGCAACTTAAATTTCTAGCTCACTTCGGATAACATCAGTCTCCTAGAAACATTTAACCATTAAGTAATTGTATGATTTTGTAATACTGATTATATTCATTTTCTAGATACACTATGCTTATTATAGATCTTAAATTTTTGATGTTAGCATGCTGTAAAATATATGGATTAGATCATTTGTTTAACTTCAAAATACTTATGATCGCCTTTAATTAAATATTAAGTTTTATTTAATAATTAATTGATTAAGATATCTTTACAATGTCCTTCAACGCCAACGATTTTGTTTCTCCCTACATCACTCTTGAGGAGGTTCTAGAAATCAAGAAGGCCTTTGACCTATTCGATCGCGACCTTGGAGGAGCCATCGACCCCAGAGGTACCTTATGCTCCATATAGAGTTGAAAGTTGCTATTAACTCATTGGGAATTGAGGCCAAGGCACAGGCTGTTTATCAGATGATTGCAGAGCTCGACTCAGATGGCAGTGGACAGATTGAGTTCCCTTAATTTTTCTACATGATGACCACTCGTCCTTCCGATAATGAATCCAGAGATGAAGTTCATAAAGTTTTTATCACCTTCGACAGTCAAAAGACTGGATTCATTGCCTTGAAAGATCTCAGAAAAGTTGCAAAAGATTTGGGAGAACTAACTGACGATCAAACCCTTCAAGATATGATTGAAAGAGCCGATGCCGATGGAGATAGCTTGGTTAGTGAGGAAGAGTTCTACAACCTTATCACAAAAAAGGCCCATTGATACGTATATCGATCATTTAAAACATTTTTGACTTAAATATATTCCGACTCTTCAGTTCAAATCATCACTAACTTGAGATATCCATAATGCCATAAATAATATGATTTATTTTGATAAGAGATTATTAATTTTATATTATAATAGAAAGGGCTTGGCGACAGGCTTGGACTAGAGTAGTACAGAGTTAGTGATCACCTTTTACGTATTTTATTTTATTATTATTTAACTTTAGATGACTTTGGAAGTATTTTAAGTTATGGAAGTGATTTTTGGAGGAGACGAGTGACCGTTAAATTATGAAAATTTTAAA
>Ga0302188_10001009_pt1 | contig 23010 bp, 27 predicted proteins | sample II_Bog_E2_1_FD_198783 | JGI IMG/M metagenome (GOLD analysis project Ga0302188, IMG submission 198783) | Peat permafrost microbial communities from Stordalen Mire near Abisko, Sweden - II_Bog_E2_1 | ecosystem: Environmental > Terrestrial > Soil > Wetlands > Peat | place: Sweden: Abisko...
CTCATTAGGGTTTTGAACAGTGTCGCCGCGATGATCTCGAGTCACTGGGCTATTTATTATTGTATTTTGTGAGGGGAAAACTACCCTGGCAAGGCATTCAGATTCAAAACAAAAACTAAAAGTATGCTGAGATCGGTAAGATGAAGAAGCATGCTTCTATGTAGCAGCTCTGTGCTCAAATTGGAGATGATGCTGATGTGCTGGTGCGTTATTTTGACTATGTTAAAAGTTTAGGGTTCGAGCAGGAGCCTAACTATGACCATATGCGTAAAATGCTCCGAGAGGTGCTAGTTCGTCGAAAGTAGGAGGGACTAGGTTTGGACTGGGAAAAGTATTCTTCCCAGTAGCGTAAAAAACAGTGATTCTTTTTAACTGCAATGTTAACTGCCATTTTGATGCGGCCAACATATTATCTTTGAATTGTATGAGATGAAGGTATCATTTCAATCATTTATTCTGCCCTATATAAGTTAAATAGAGATAGTTATGCAAAAGCTATTCTATGTCGTTTGCCGATGGCTGTAGGAGGACCACTCCAAGCAAGCTGATCGCATCTGCAACATGATTCAATAGGACATGGCCACTATCGGCTTTCGATATCAAGACATTGCCAACACTGAGCGCCAAAGATAGTAACTCTACCGCGAACGTGAGCAACTCATAAAGGAGAAAGAAAGACTGGAGGAGCATAAGAGGCAAATTGAAAGGGAACGCGAAGACAATCTACGGCTTATGCAGTAAAAAGAAAATCTGCAACATCAGCGCCAGGAGATGGAGAGAAAGATTCGCGAGGAGCAGAATGAAAGTTAGGAATTACGGGAGGAGAATGGCGAACTTGAACAGAAACGTCAGAGTATGTTGAGAGAGTACGAAAGACTCCAAGATGAACGAAATAAGATCCTCAACTAAAGGCAAATACTCTATGAACGTATGCAAAAGATTGAACAGCTTCAGCAATTGCAGCGAACGTATCAAGAATAATTGAGAAGACTCAAAGCAGAGGCCGAATCGAACCAGTAGGAAGAGTAAAAGCGGGATGAGGAGCAGAATTAAATGGAGAATGTATAGCAAGAGAAGGAGCCTTATAAGTCAGGCGAGAATAAGAATCCATCATAATAATAGGAGAAGCCGAATAATCAATTCCTTGAAAAGAAATAATGACTGAATTTGTATCCTTTATTATTGAACTTCAAATATCAATACGGGTGAGATGATGAATTCCTTGGCGATGTTAATCAAAAGACAATACTTTGAGTATTACTAATCAGTTGATAAGCAAGTTCATTGAACTTGTTTGTTACAAAATGCAAAATACAACTACCCCAATCGTTTAGCGCTGTTATTGTTATTATTAAATAATGAGACAGTCCCATAAACTGTAATTACCCAAAGACTTCGCACAGAGCATTTTGGACAACTAAATAGAATTCAAACTGTCAGAAGTGCCATCCAACGATGTCATTTGCAATCTACTCACTCTTTACTCTCAGGGCATAGAATATTACGAATCCATCAAAAGCCACAAATTTCTGTATTTCAAGAAGAAAATGGATTAAATATTCTACACTGACAAGAAGTTGTTTGTGGAATAGAAAAAAGAAGAAGTTGCCCCTGCCAAGTAAAGTCCAATCAGAAAGAAGATGAATAGTAAAGACGAGGCTGAGAGGATTGAAGCCTTGAAATTTAAGGAAAAGCAGTAGAAAATGGTGCATTAAATCGGCCGACGCACAAAAAAAGACGTGACTCGCAAATAGGTGTAGGAGATGATAAAGGTCGTAGATTAAAAATAGAAACTATTAAACGATAAAATCAAAGTTACTCTAGAAGATCAGAATCACCTGCTTGAGCAGAAACTTCTCGTGAGAAAGAAGAAATCCTTCTGTAAATCGTTCTCCGCCTATGGGTTTACTGAAGGCACTGAAACGAAGTAGAGTCTTTTTACGAATTAGCCCAATCTTAATGAGAAAGGCGTCATTGAACCCCTGCTTGTTAGTTTTTAGAATATTATCCATTAGGATGAGAGTGACTAAGATTAGCACGAACCTCCTCAAAAGAAAAAGACAATGATGCCGAGAGGGAAGATGGCGTCTATGGGAGTGCTCATTTGAGAAAACCATCGAGTTAATGATAGGTATAGCATTATTAAGCTCAATTATTGAATATGAGGTAGTATAAAATATTGAGTATATATAACTCATTAGACTGCTCAGTCTTGCTTTTTTTCTTTGTTTTCGTCTTAAATTGCTTTGAGTTCGGTGTCATACTCTACAAACTTTAAGAATTATCCTCTGAAAAAGGCTCGTATCAAGACAGGAATGGTGCACATGGGAACCAAAAAGAGGAGGGCTGGCTGAGGGTGCTCAAAGATGAACATTGCCAGGAAGGTTTAGATGATTCCATAGAAATAGCCAACCAAGCACATATTGAAGTATGGCAATTCAATTTGGCTATATTCCTTCATCTACTTATTCTTTTCGAAGGCTGCTTCAATATCGAATTTGAGACATAGAGAAATAAATATGCCTGGAATAACGATATCTCCCAAACCTACCATACTTGTTTTGAAATCACCTTAGGCGTTTAGATAGGGGAACACTATTTTAATGGGAATGTCCAAGTTCTTTGCCACAGTTACCATCACATCAGTTCCGTAAACCCAGAATATGTCATAAAAAAACAGAGCCCACATCAGGAATAGTCCAGTTTTAGTTGTACTTAGACTAAGACTCTTGAGACCCACAAGCGAGAAAAGGATAGCGAATATGTTGTTTAAGGACCAATGTCTTGTCAAAAAGTAGAAACCAACAGGTAGACTGGCTCCAATAAGGCAGACTATCTTTGCCGGTGAAAGTTCAAACTTTTTAATCTCTAAGATCTTTTAGATGAATGAGGGCACTTTGGTGCTGAACAGGATGCGATTTTGAGATTACGAGAATGGGAGGTAATCAACAAAAATTGAGGATACTGAAAGGACAGTCGTCAGAGAGAAGTAGACGTTGATTATGGATGTGAACACCTATTTAGGAAGAAACTTAAAGAGGATGTAGAATCCAAATAAAAAGGCAGACGCCATGAGGGGGAATCGCTTCGCATCAGACATGCTGATCACTGATTCGTCTTCCCCAAGAGATTTTGAAAAGGTCACGAGATGCCCCTTGTCATCCTTAGCGAGGCATGTTGAAAGGAGGCATCCGATATAGACACAGCAGCAGGTGTTAATCAACAGTTGAATAGAGATGGGAAGGATAAGTAGGGCGCCTCCCACATTTGCTGCGAGTATGAGCAGATAGGCGGGAACTAAGGTCCTGATTGGTTTGCGGTGTAGGGTCATGTCGATCAATGAATGAATATTTTATAATTCACGTGCGCACGTATTAAGACCTCTACAGATTGTTACAAATAATCGTTGATATTTGATTTGGTTATTTCAGAGATAGAAACACTCTATAATATTATTTGCAACCATTAATGAATCATATTGCCTCTCCTGATCTCTTTCTCATAGCTGAACCTAAAATTAGTATTAAATTTCTTATATTTACTAAACGATCTTTCGAATTAACAGTGAAACAGCTAACAACAAATGCCATCAACGTCTCGCTATGAATAGACATATGCCTATTTTTACAGTTAAATTAATAATTTAAATGAATAGGAGCGTATCCAATGTCTAAGAAAATAGAAGCCATAGCAAGAGCCACAGTAAAAGCACTAGCCGATCGTACATGGGCATTAAATTGTATAATTTTTCAGAAATTGAATCCTATGGCAAAATTCGAGGACCAGTTTTTACCTAAATCAAACGACAGAATATAAAAGCGAAGCTAGATCTTGAGAAGATTGCTTAGCTAAGGGTCAAAGATAGACTGCAACGCAATCAGCTCTACTTGGGCTACTAAAATAATCCCTTTCTAGTCAATCAGCAACATGCTAAAAGCCAAATGAATATTTCGTCTGACACTATTATTGGAGATTAGACTGGTAGACGTAGTAGAAGAAATTTAATCGATGAATTTAGTAAGTTCAAGGAACGAGATAGAAAACTAAGTCAGCAAAAGCACAGTAAGCATTTAATAAAAAATCAAGAAAGTGCTTGTCGTCTAAGTAATGTCATTCAAAAGAGTGTTGCCCATCTAGGCATTCCAAGAAATGTTGCAGCGGATGTTCCATAACATCGAAGATCGTCTATGGCTTTGAAGATATAGGACAAGACGATATTTAGCTCAAATAGAATGCAATTTAAAGATATCGTATCCATGCAGTAAGTCAGTTATTTTAGGAAGAGGGGCAACAATTTTAATGTCTTCAAAATTTTATTCGAGCAGTAGCAGAAAAACATCCTGGATAAGTGTTATTTTGATTTTAGTTCTCTTATTTCTTCCAAAAACAAAATTCATCTTGACAAAGATCTCTCTAGGCAAGCCAGGACTATCATCAGAAAAGTAATAGAGCCAAAAGGTCATTAAATTGTATAATTCGATTTCTCTCATCTGACATTTTAGGATATAATAAGCGTAGCTGCTGGGCAGTTAACTCCTAAAGCTATCTATAGGAATATTTATAAACTAAAAGGCAGGGAGAAAGAAAATAGTTCAATAGAAGACGAATCTGAAATAATTTACAAGGACGCCTCCTGTAACAAATTGATTCAGACCAAGAATGAGATGCAGAATGCTAATGAAATTAATGAATATTGGAAGCAAAAGTTGTAGCCCAAAGACCAGAAATACGAAAAGCAAATCATTTCCCGACAGCAATCCATAAACGATCAGAATAATCTATAAATTTAGTTGCTCAGGAAATCCATATACGATTAAAATTAGCATCAGCAGATCAAAAGGAGAGTGCTGGAACAGTTGAACAGCTTCATTGATGTCGACTATCAATGCCCACCTAATATATAGGAACGGAATCGGCTTGTTCGAATGAGAAAATAAACAAGAAATAAGAAGGAGGTCATCAAGGTGACCAAACTGCTATAGACTGTGTAGGCAAGGCAGGAGCAGCAAAAGAAAATTAATGGCATAGTCGGAAGGCGACTTTGAAATTTATTATTGATTTATATAATTTATAGCGAAGATACATAGCAAATGAGCATACTATCCTGATGTTGCTTATATTCATACGGCTTATATGCTTATTTTATTATGACGATATCTTTAGATCAAACCCTTCTACATTTTAACACAAGAAATGAATTCAATACCGAGAACTCGGTCTGCAGGTAGAGTTGAGAGGGTATAATGCGTAGGCTAAATTTATTCTTAAATACTAAGAGAAAGTACAATTTAGGCCAGCGAAGAGAAATAGCGTAAGAGAGAAAGGCCCAAAAAGCATGGATAATCAGTGAGCTAAGAAAAATAAAGAAAAAAGAGGCATTATGAATCACCTAATAAAGATAGAAGGGAAAAGCATGATCACCGACCTAATTAAATGAGGGAATAAAAAATGCAAAACAATTCACTACCTTAGTTATAATAAGCAAAAGTCGAGCATTAAAAGAATATACTATAGACTCCGTAAAAAACCTAAGCAACCCCCATTTCTTTATAACAAACACATAATAAGTAAAGGTAAAAATAAATTAAGTATTAAAAAACTTTCGCACTTCTATAAAAAATAAAGAAAATCAAAAATCAAAAGTTAACAACAGAAGTAAGGCCGCCTCCTGTAAACGCAGTTCGACCTCCTGTCAAAGGAATTCTTGTCGACCAATACTACCCTCGTCCCAACTTAGTCAAAGTATACATCGACAAAAATGGTCCTTATTCTGCAACTTTCAATCATACCAGTGTCTAGAGGAATATTAATAAATTTTATATCATGCAGGTTCTTCAATCCAACGAAGATCCAGACCGCTGCTACTTCTACACAAGATATGGACGAGTAGGATTAGAAGGGCAGAACTCAGAAACTGGACCAGTAAAACCTGAAGATGCAATCAAATCCTATCACAGCAAAATGGAGGAAAAGCTTAAGAAGAATTATAAAATCATTGAAATTACTTACGAAGAAAAACGAAGGAACTTTTACTACCCAATCAGAAAGGAGAAGAACATTTCTGAAGTTCAATCAACTCTAGAGCCGAGGCTGCAAAGCTTAATTCGACTCATCTTTGACATGAAAATGATGAATAATCAGCTTCGATCAATTGGAATTGACGCCAACAAGATGCCTCTCGGAAAAATAGCGAAATCCTGCATTATCAAAGGCTATGAAGCTTTAAAGGAGTTGATTGAAGAAGTAAAGAGCAAGAGACGCAAGGAGAATATTAGTCAATGGAGCAACGCCTTCTACTCACAGATTCCTCACGACTTCGGCATGAAAAATATCTGCAATTACATCCTTGATACTGAAAAGAAGATCAAAGATAAGCTTTAGATGTTACAATCATTGGAGGATATGCAGATATTTTCAAATCTCATTAATGAGGCAAATGTCAACAGCGAAATCAACGAACTTGATGCCAATTACCTCAAATTGCAGGTCGAAATCACCCCTCTCGAGAAGGATGACCCAGTCTATAGGACTATTCTCAAATACGTTGAGAATACTCATGCACCTAAACACAAGTATGCTCTCGAAGTAGAAGCTATTTATACTATTTATAGTCCTCTATAAGAGTAAAGATATGCAAAAGATATAACGAACAAACGACTTCTTTGTCATGGCTCCCGTCTCACTAATTTTGTAGGCATTTTAAGTCAAGGAATCAGAATTGCTCCTCCCTAAGCTCCAGTTACAGGCTACATGTTCGGAAAAGGAGTATATTTCGCAGATATCATCAGTAAATCAGGTAACTACTGCCATACCTCTAAAATCAATACTCAAGGACTTATTCTACTTTGCTAGGTTGCGCTTGGTAATTGTAACGAACAATTTTATGCCAATTACTATGCAAATTTGATGCCTTAGGGCAAAAGCTCAACAAAAGGCATGGGTAAATGGGCTCCGAAATAGGAATGGGGTGAATATCTTGAAGATGTATTTGTACCCAATGGAAAACTCGTATAAACTGGTATTTCTAACGTATTAATGTGCTTATTTAGACCAGTCTGTAGTACAACTAATACGTGGTGTATGACTTAAAACAAATTCGTTGCCGTTATCTGTTGAAGTTGAAGTTTACTCACCCGTGATGCCCAATCACCAATAATGATCTGTTGTTTAGTTTATTGAATAATATTATTCAGATTAATAATAGTCCATTTTATGAAGAGTACTCTCAATAGTTCTCAGGAATTGCGGCACGAGATACAATCCTTAGTGGAGGCGAGGGAGTCTTTGGAGAAGAATGTTGATATATCAGGCTCCATGGTCAAAATTACACGCACACTCAACAATGTTCAACCGCTCATGAATAAACAAACGCAGTATATTAAAAATTTTCTGCAGGGAAATGAGGCCAATGATCCAAGCTCCAAGGAATCATAGTCTCGGCGGTATGTTGCTCGCATCTGTGATATAACAATAGGCTAAATGACTTAGCTGTTAAACGCTGCAGAACAATACTTCACCCTATAGATTCGTACCAGTTGGCTGAAATTGCGCAATGAATTTGAACGTCTGCTACAAATTGAGCGGGAACAAGTAGACAAAAGCAAGAGCAATATTGTGGAACTAATGTTTAAAGTGGTCAACATGAAGGATAAACTCATGAAAGATTTCCTTCGCTCTCTCATCTATCGCAAGTGTCTCCTTTGGAAGGATCTAAACATCGTCAACCAAGGATTTGTGCATTCAGAAAAGAAAAAAATTACCAAGATGATGGAGGACTATATCACTAACAAACGCTATGCCCCCACTCGTCCTATCTTCGAGCTTCCTGATCTTGGCAGATCCGGAATGTGGAGTCTTAACAAGCAAGAAGGTAAAATATTCCTGATTTAGTTTAAGACTCCTCCCTTGCTGAATTCCTCAAACTGTTAGACTAAGAGATGGAGTAGATCTTCAATACTGTTCGCAACTACTCCGAACTGAACGAATAGCAACGAAATAATTAAGATATCCGCAGAAACTAAAATCAAGTTAAATCTTTACGAGGAGAGATTGAACAAACCCATATTAACTATCAACTGCTTGAGCGAAAGTATAGGGAGGCCGTCAGCAAAGATGAAAAAATGGACATAGTCGAGATGAAGGAGAAACTGAAAGCTGCAGAAGATGCCCTTGAACTGAAGGATCGCGAACTGAAGGAGTTGACTTACAGCTATCGGGACTATACAAAAGATATGACTTCCCAGAAAGAGAAGATAAAGGAACTGTAAACAGACCTGGAAAAGATAACAGGAGTATAGATGAAAAAGCTCAAGGAAATTTAAATGATGCAGTTCAGTCTGTCAGAGGAATTTACGCGCATTCACAAAAATATGAGCAATTTTGGCTCCATGTTTGAGTTCGAAAGCGAAGGCAAGAAAGCTCTCGCGGATCAGATTGTCAATCTTAAGGGTACTATTTAGAAGATGGCTGGCATACTTGGAAACCATAAGAACACCAATCTCCAGCTCAAGGAAGAAATTCGGAGGCTGAATTTAGTTATCCTTGAACTGGGTTCACAACTCCGTTAGCAAAGACTCAGGGAAACCTGATAATACTTAGTTTTGTTATGATTGCGAAGTGCAAATTAAGACAAATAATCATCAGCTCATCTGAATTGTGGTTCTTCCTCGCAGTATTTTAGTGCTGACGAGATTATACACCTCGAGAACTACGTGACAGTTAGTCTCGGAGAGAGGATTTTCTCGACTCAGTATTTACAGGGCCTAACCATATGAATAACCGACAAACATAGTCAGGTAAAGCATGTTGATAGGGGTTGAGCGCATAACTTTGCGGCTGCAGTGGATACACACCCTATGTCCAATAACCAGCATATTCTCAATAATTGTGATGATTTCCTCTGCCTCTTTAATGAATTTAACGCCAGTGAGATCCTGGATTGTCCAATTTTACAGCAAGATTTGGTGCTCTTTGCATAGATTCTTAATGTGATAGTTGGGAATGGTGAAGTCTTCCTCCTGACTATTAAGGTTTAAGATGGCAGTAATATTCTTTTCTAATAATTTGTTAAAGTGCGAGGTACTCTTGAGGTGACACGCGAAATAGATTAGGTTGTTCATCTTTTCGAAAATGAGTTGGTCGAAACTCGTCTAGTCAATCACAACCTTGCATCCCATCCAATCAAACTCATTTATCCTCCCGTTTTGGAATCGCTTACTCTCTAATCGCAAAACACGGCCAGGGTAGGTTTCGCTTTGAATCGTATCTCCAACCCGAATATAGAAGTAGTTAAACCATTATACTTCTCTGCCCACTGTAAAACTGTAGGAAACAATGCGAGCCATGCTGCCCTCGCTGGTGAAGTCAGGATCATTGTTGAAATATACTGCAAATGCCTCTCTGAGCGGTTTATCAATGACACGCATAAGTTTTTTATCTTTCCAAAGGCCAAGTTAGTTCAAACTGCCTGCAATATAGTAATTGGGAAGGGAATCGTCATTTTGATGAGTGTGCAGACAGATGACTACCCTTTACTTGTTCCACTCAGCGGCTGCGTTAAGCGATGGTTACTGTAGAGAAGACTGTTCTGGGCGTAGAAGAGATCGACTCGTCTGTTAAAATTTCCCAATTACCAATAGATATTACTACAGGCGAAGATATTCCAGTCGGATACTACGAACTTGAACTCTATGGACTGAGTGGTGCCCTTGGGAACCATCAGGGCACCTTCCCACCTGTGGCCCTGCGTGGATATGGTGATACCTGCGTCCAGTTAAGCCTAAGAGCGTGGTGTGGCTGCCACATGCCCAGTTCTGGAAGACTCCCACAAACGTATACTGCTTCCCCAAATCGCACTTCTTTCTGAATGGTAATTATTATCTCCCAGTATGACTGGAAAAGATTTGTGTTTCTACCTGAGCTCTCCATTTGCAATCAAATGATAATATTATAAAAAATGGCAACTATCAGGAAGACACAATAAATCAGATTTCCTCTCACACCTTGAGGTTGTCTTTTGGAGGAATTTGCTGTGGTCATTGAGAGAGATGAAAATATGAAGATGGTGATTATTGATAGTTGGTCTAATAAATTATTGAATTTAAATTATACTACCAATGCAAGAAATTATCACTTTTTATAATATATTTTTAGGCTGGAATAAGGTAATCACTTGTAGACACCAAACACTATTTTTTAATAGTCATATCATATGGAACTTACTGCCGATCAATAAAATTTTGCAAGTATATTACAATTATTAAAAATCATGAATTCGCAATGATTGCCACGTTTAATTATGAAGGCAAACTATCAAGCTTTACCAAATAACAAAATTAGACTCTGGCCTCATCAATGAATATTATATTTTTGAATATTTCAAGTGATTTGGATTTGAATTTTATTTACACCAATATATTATAATGCTAAATAATTACGATTAACGGTCACATGCCGTAATTGCGAGTTAATTGCGAAACCATACGTTTTTATCTTGCGTTCTATCAATTGTGGCTAGTTATTGAGATGTCGCGCCTATAGTTTAGCCATGATATCTATAAATTCTTGAAGATTTTGATAATGGTTAGCTCTTTCCGACACAACATTCTTTGACAAATATATTAATCTTTCTTGAGTTCATTTGAGTTCAAATTGACTCAAATTATATAATAATTAAGACTCCCCTTGCATCGATATTTCAGCCTATGCTTTCTAAAAGACAAATAAGCCTCAAACTGTTTCAAGAAAAATACAAGAAAGGGATTTAAATTAGTCGTGGACAGTTTGGAAGAGTATACTTGATCGAAAATGTACAGGAACATCGACCCTATGCGCTAAAAATAATAAAATGCAAGAGCATGCGGGAAAGGGAAGAAACCTTGATGTAAATTCAAATTCAAACCACAGTGGAGCATTAGTCCGTCGTTAAAGTATTTTCCCTCTCATTTTAGATATTTGAATATTACGATCTCAACATCTCCAATCCAGAACGCAGATACTAGTGCTAAATTGGCATAGTCATGGAGCTCGGCAACTCCTCTCTTGAAAAATGCATCAAAGACAACTCTTATCAGTATAACGTCAAACATGTCAGAAATTTTTTAGCAAGGTTTATACAGCTTGGTGCCTTTTTTCAGGAAAAGGGAATTGTCCATCGAGACATTAAGCCAGCCAATGTTATTATATTCGGTGAAGGACTTGAATTCAAACTTTCTGATTTTGGACTTAGCTGTTACAGTGGGATGCGACCAGAGGGGTATGCTGGTACTCTGCATTACAGTTCTCCCCAACTAAAGCGATTTTATGATAAAAAAGATAAAAAACTGAAACCCGTCTCTGATCCCTACAAGGATGATGTCTATAGCATGGGTGTAACGGTCTAGTAAGTACTAAAGAAGATTGAAAAAGGACCAGAAATGGAAGGATCAAAGTCATTATAGAACTTGAGGAAGGCAAGCATCAGTGAACTGACCTTTTTGCTGGATGAAATGCTAAAAAATGGCTAGCGGGAAAGACCTGACTTTTTAGACTTGATTAGGAGAGAACTTGTTCATTCATAACTTTTTTAGGACTCTGCAAAACTTAATAATGAGGAAAATGAGTTCCTCTTAACAGATAGTAACTACAAAAATGAGCACAGAACATTCAAAAAAATGAACGAAAGAGTCTATGAGGAGTAGTTCCACACTGAATTCAAAGAAGTTAAACCCACTTATTAGGCTTTCTGCTTTAACGTGAAAAATTGCAGTGTAAGAACTTTATGCAGAATTAATTCCATCTATATTCTCTGTGGAAGTGCCTAAGGAGAGTTGGTAGTATTAAATCTAATCAATTAATAGATAGCCATGGTCAAACTCAAGCACGACAAATTCGTTGCAAGGATCACAACTGACAAGAACGGAGATATTTGGACTGCTGGTGGTGATGGAAAAGTTTATATTCTCAATAAATAGGAGTTCATCAGCTGCATCTAGCGACAAAAAACTGTGCATGCTTAAATCAAAAGCGTTTTTGGAACCATCACTCACAAGGAGGAACGCTTTGTCGAGGTATCGGAATCAGCAGTCCGTACTGTTGACACGATTTCAAAATAAAATATTTCTTACCTTGAATGCATTGATCTTTAAAATTATGCTGTAGGGTATTGTGATGGATTCGTGTCTGGAAAATATCGAGGCGAATCCTTTCTCTATCAAACTTACTCTGACACAATTACCTCAATAAAATTTATTTCTGATCGTATATTCAGCTCAGGATACAAAGGGATGATAAAGATATACAATTTGAGAAGCAAAAGAGTGGAAAGCAAGATATACAACTTCGGTGTGCCTATTGTTGACTTTCATTACAGCTAGAACAGCAGCAAAATTGGTATTATCAGCTGCTTTGGGCATCACGAGACCATTAATTTCGTCGATCAAAATTCTTTCAATGGATAACTCAAGGAGAAAAATGTGATAGCATGTGCATTTATCAGTCCTGAAGGTGATAGCTTTTATTTAACTGATACTGGCACTGTCTACGAAGGAGATGACAAAATTTATTCATGCGCTGCCAAGGAAGGGTGGAACTGTTTGGTTCGGTAGACAGAGTCTGAGCTTCTAATGGGATCATTTCAGGGGCAAATAGCAATAATAAAGATTGCTAAGTGAATTTTAATGATATTTATTATTTTGTTGGAACTATAAATTGAATCATTATTTTCATCAAGATTATAATGATGAAAATAAATCAATGGCTAAACAGGTTTGAAATTATCATTTTAAGATTCAGATAGTGCTGTTAGCCCTGATTTAACAACCTGAGCATTCCATTTTTGAATTTAATTTCAAAAGGTTTGCATTTTCTATATTCGCTTTTTAAAAACGTCAGTGAGCTGTCTTTGATTGTCGTTAGATACAGATAAAAAACTAATTTGACTCCACTATTTTTTCCTGTGAAGGGAATATAAGTTTCCAATGCATTCGTGATCAAATTACATTACTTTTTTCCTTCTTCATAAATTATACTTTCTAGAGCTACATAAACTATGATCTCAACTGACTGTCCAGCATTTTTGCCTTTTCCATTAATATAAATCTCCAAAGTGTTGATATTTTGATACAATTTGTTGATATTTAAACTTGAGGTTCGCAATAACTTATTTCATAGAAATAAAAACAGAAAATCAAATTAGTTATTTCCTTCATCAAAGCTGGGAATTAAGTATAAAACAAGAATGGAAGCCCACACCCAAATAAATTTTATCGAATTAAAACAATTATGCATAATTTCAACAGTTTTTAAGCAAAGCATATTTCTATGAGGTTTGAGCTGTTCTTTCTTCCGTCTCTACTCCTCGATCATTTTTTGAACCTAATCATTAAAGCACTTTGATGAATTTTAAAAATAATAAATTGTTATTAAACTAAATGCAATAATTATGAAGAGAACAAATCAAAGAATTTGAATTCATATGTTGTTTAATGAGTTGATCCAACAGATGTTATCACAAAGGACCCAGTAGTACCCGTTTGGGACAAGATGGTTTTGAGATGGAGTGAGTTGAGTTTATACTCGATGTAACTCTCTGTCATCCTCTATTTTTATCATTTGTGCATGATTTTCAGTCCTAGATGACCCTATTTTTTCAATTTTGGTCTAGTTTTTCAATTTTTTCATGAAGAAGCTGCCTGTTTATTCATATTTTTTAACAATTAATTTCGCAGTCGAAGGTTTTATACTTAACTTCCTTGATCCCTCAGCCAACGTTTTTCCTTGCTCCACCACCATTTCCACCAGGGCCATTCGCTTCTGTATTAAAATTGAGATACTTTAATTGAAATTTGGGCGTACCTGCGCTTATACAGCGAATATTCATTGCCTTTGCTCATTTAAGATATTTTACTAATTATTATATTAAAAAGCCATAAAAAGCTGGGTTTTAAAAATATAGAAGAGGATATATATACTATTTTTAGCATATGAAGCCTTGCAGCATTTCTGAGGGCCAAAGTATTAAAATTTAGAAACTTTTATTACCCCTAACAAGAAAAAAATAATTTTGCACTTCAATCAATCCAATTTCTCATAGAATAACTTCATAGGTATGTAGATGAAGTTCCATATTTTAAAATTCTATTTTGACATTAAAAAGGAATGGTGGGGCTCTTAAATAAAGTTGAAATGATAAAGAAGAACTTATAAAATAATATAAAAATAAACCATGTTGCGTAAAGAATAAACGCAAAAGGTATGCTCTGACTGTGTTCATTCTCATAAAACAAATAATTCATTATTTGCTAAATCTAAATTTGATTTAAAGAATTTTCAATTGTTTATCATTATGCTTCACATTTTCAAACTGTAGCTGTATTTTTACCATGCGAAAGACCATCTTCTCGTTTTAAAATTTGAAAGGCAAAATTTTGCTTATACAGGCTGTCCACCTCCTTTATTTTTATAGCTTGGAATCTGTTATATGTAGGTTCAAAGCAGACTACCATAGCAGAGGGGAGGCTACTCTTAGAAATTTTCCAGTCTGGACATCATCTTATGGTATTGAGTACTTTAAATTTCAATATAGCTTTTTGGTGGTCCTAATATATATAATGTTTAATTTGAAAATAATAATTAAATAATCTAAATATTAATTCAAATTTAAAACAAAAGCAAAGGCCAACAATTTAATAAAACCAATTGCCACCCTCAACTGCTTTGCATCGATTTAGCCGAGTTTTCCATTCATTATTCATTGAGACTCTTTATTAATTAATTATTCTCTTCAAAAGAAAGTAGTTTCATCAATTTCCCGTATTAAACAATCAAATTATTTGGCAATAGATATTTTTTTGCCTAAATTGAAAAAGACTCCTCCTAAAAATTTAAAATTTTTCGCAGTGCAGAAATAAATATGTTTGTGTAAATAGCATAATTCATCTTATTAATAGTATAGTAATTTTAATTTTTCAATTTTATAGATTACCAAGTCATCTACGATAATCTTTACAATGTCATTTTTGCTATTGAGCATGTAGATAATAAATATACTCGATTTGGCAAATCCTTCATAATTAAGAAAAAACTTTTAAAATTGTATCCTGATGAATTATTAATACTTGCTGTATAAATGAGGGGATAGTTTTTTGGAAATATTATTGCATGCCTTCATCAATTTTATGATATTTTTCAGTATTTTTGTGATCAAGTCGAATGACCAATCAAACAGTTGTAACTAAAACTATCATACCAACTCTATCTTTGCTCAAAATTGATAAAAGGTCTTCACAATGAATGGTTATTTTTGGTGGCGTACATTGTTCATAAAAAGAATTTGTTTATCATAAGGGATGATTATTATTTTTATGAATGTAAATTATATGAAGTTATTTATAATTGAAGATGAGTATTTGGAATATTCAATAGAGCACAATACATATACAGGATAAATTTAATAAGCTTAATCGTTCATAAAAGCTATGTTACATTAATATTTTAGGAATGGTAGCTTAACAGCTAAATATATTTTAACTGAAATTATAGCATTATTTCTTCCACCATCCATAAAATTTAATTTAATTTAATTTATTGTTATTCTATCAACATCAAATTTAGCATTCAATAAGATAAACCTAATTTCCTTTTTTTCACATCATCAACTTTAAAGAGTTGAGGTTTGATACTCACATTACTTTCATATTTGATAACATATTTATTAATCAATAAATTCATCATTTACTTCTCTTTTTTAATTTGGCCAATATATATTCCATATTGTTAAGAGGAGAGCCTGTTATTAGATTTTACGCAGCCATCCAAAACGAACTCCGTCGATTAACTCTACAGATAATATCTTTCAAATCTAGAGGTAAATGAGAAGCTCCTGCTAGTAAAATTCGGTCAGCAATTTTTTTTTAACCTGGATATATCTCCATTAGCTTTTAAATAATTCCTACGGGCATAAACGGTAATAGAAAAGACAAACTTTCAGGAGTGTAAAGAAAAGATATGTTGTTTTATTACACTTGCAAGGAGGGCTTTATTTTTTGACTAAACTTATTAAGAATTGGCAAATAAATCTACTGAAAAAGATTAAAGTTGTGATGTACTATATTTGATACCTTTTTGGGGTTTTAAGCGGCAACACTAAAACGTATGTCTCCTATATAACTTAATTAGCAAATTTTTAAGAATAATTACCAGTGAGGCAGATTCCTAGCCTTACCTCCTAACATTAGTAAAGCTATTGCAGTAGCACTTTACCTATTGCGAGCAATACCGGCATCTAAACCGTCTTTTAGAGGAGTAATTGCAAGGAAAGGCTTTTGCAGTCTGCCTGCAAAACTAAGAAGATTCCAATCATATAAATCTTACCTTAATTTAAGCATACTTACTATTGAATACTTGATTCTCTTGCCTTCTAATTCAATGTGATTTGAATGCATGGGGAAAATAGTCTCACCTGTCCACTTGAGAAAATACGCAGCTCCCGCATAATCTTGAGGACAAATACGAATGAGTTAGTGATGAAAAATAGACGCTTGTCTAACTTCTATCAATAAATCAAGAGTATTACTGTTGAATGCATTCTTATCATTAGTTTGAGGCATAGCTCCTGATCCATAAGCAATAATATTGACGACTTGTTTTTATAATACAGGCCCCCAGCGGCGTTGTAACCCTGTGATAATTTTTTTACTGAGATCCATATAAATTGGCTGCCAACAAAAATATGGATAAATATATCATAAATTAGCAAGCATAATAAAAAGTTTCTCAAAATTATTCTCGATACTTTAATAGATAAATAACTTTAAATTAATAGTTAAGAGTAAATTGTTCTTAATAGATCATATAGTTATACATTAAATGGCTTATCCTAAATTAAACAGATAATGAATGTCCATATTTCACATACAATCAATCCGCAAAATCAAATCTTTGGTACAATAGAATGTAGGCATTGCGATTAAAAACATTTTGCACTTCAGATACTCTTGAATCATTAAAAACATAGTATTTTTCTCCCCTTAAAGCAATAGACCAGTAGTGGCCGGCATCCATAGTCCCTTCATGAATAACCACCCCAATCAGACGGTATTCAAAATCTCCAAACGTTTATACTTCAGAATATAAAATTGGTTCATTATTTTTTTGTTTTTTTCCATCTAAATTTTTAAATCTATTAATATGCAAGACTAACAAAGAAGGAAATGTTTTAACATGCATTTATTTTAGAGCCAAGCACATTGAATCACATTTACTGCAGTACCACGCATTTTCCTCATCAAGTTGTTCAGGTTAACTAAAAAGAGCCAAACATTCATGAATAGAAGGTTCTCCAGTTGAGTATTTATCAATTTATTTGCATTGAATATGCAACGGATCTCTTAGCAATACTTAAAATCTCACTTACTTGAATTTTTCACTAAAGAAATCTTCAAAAGGAGTATCGAATGATTTAGGTAAGCAACATCCGTTGCATTTTGTATTACAAAATTTGCACAAATTTCTGAATTTTTTAGTGCTAATGACATATACTTATATTCCAACTTTTTACGAAAATAGCCTTAGTTTATTATTAAAAATAGTCACTATTTTGGCAAGGTGTTCACTTTCTTATTTTTGCTGTTCTTCAATGGTCTTGGTTTCACTTGGCTCCTCTCCTTATTTTATCTACTTTTTAAACAAATCTTCAATTTTTATAAAATATTATTTTTCCATGGTATCGGCTTATGAGCATATTGCTTAATTTTAACTAAAGAAAGTTTTTATAATTTGCAACCAAAAAGTACCCAAAGTTTTTTGGATATAGTCGACGCTGATGGGAATTGGCAATCCATAAGGAGATCTCTTAATTTATTTGACCACAACATTCGTGGTAACAAGAGTAAATACAAAAATTTATTCACCTTCTGCATGTGAAATAGTTTTATAATAAAGAAGCTCTCCCCTACTTCCTCTCATGGCTTGGGTTGGAGTTTTTTATGACTCATTAATTTAAACTAAGCCTTCAGGCTATTTTAGAGCGAATATTAAACTTTAATCTGCTTGTATTTTCTTTTTCATGCACAACCAGCTCGTAAGAATTTAGGCTTTTCCTTTCACATATCTATGGGGAGATTCGATCACTGTATATTGATAAAATTGTTGTTTTGATTTAGATTTTATAGGCAAAGACAGCTGCAAGAATATTTAATTGTTCTCACTTTCCACCTTGCATGTTGGGCAAATCACCTTTGAATGAAACTCACCAATAAACGGCTCAAGCAACTGGTGATAGGCTTTATCTCCTTCTTTTTTAAGATAATCATTAATGACATTGAGGAAATTTACGAGAAAATCATTCGCATCATGCTGCTTATCGCCTCTAAACTAAGTAAATAAAATATTACTGGTGAGATATTATAATCAACTTGCCCCTTCAAAGGCCAAGGAACATATGCATCTTCCTTTTCCAAATACATTGATTTAATAGTTTTGCTTAATTTTCGGAGAAGTATGCAATTATTTTCCTGCAATTCCTTTTCATTCAAATGATTCAAATAAATATTTTTTGAAAAAAATTATCTGAAATAATTTAAACTAAGTAAAACTTGAGTCACGCTATTCATATAACAAGTATTTCCTAAATTTTTAAAACCAATCTTGGGGATATCTTCTAACTATGTTTACTCGACATCTTTATCACTATCACTATCAAAAGCAACAGAACATGTATTAAAATGATAGGGTTGATCATAAATCCGGCATTTCCGGGAGCAATAAACAACTTAAAGGCACATGCAACTGATGATAAGCTATTTTTTTTAAACACAAAATTAACAGAGTCCTATGAGTGTGTCTTAAAAAGTTTAATCAGATTTGAGCATATTTCCTATTTATATAATCAATGTATTGGTTGTTTTGATGTAGCTGGATATGTCTCTATCTTCATATCTTTCTTCAGTAAGTTCTCTGCCTTGAATTTAATATTTTTTATTTTTTATTGATTCAACAAGGTTCTCTATCAAAGTATCAGAGGGATAATAGCTAAATCCCAACCAAATATGAAGATCAGAACATTTGAACATCAAATCACAGTATTGGCATAGAAATTATTTTAATTTTTTCATATTCCAAATTGTAGGCAACAGCATCTTATTTTTACCAAAGAAAGTAAAATATGATTTTTTAGGAATTTTATTTATCTTTTATTATAATTTGTCAACTTTCAAATTTACAAAAACTACATCACATTTTAGAGAGTCTCCTTCATAAAAAGTAGTGCCTTGCAATCTCCTGATAGGTCTCATAATTTAAGATCCCTGATAAAAATTCAAAAAACGATTCCATATTTCCTTGGTAATGGCGATGTAGTCCTCATCTTTTTTTTTGTTCTCCTAAATAAGTTGATTTAAATATTGATAGGCCTTCATTTCCTTTGGAATATTATAAAACAGTTGTTGCTCTTCTCGTTTAACAATAATATCTGCATTAATTTTGCCTGGATATTTTCTAATATTTTTTTTATCTGCTTTCGTTGGACTATCCTCCTCATTTCCGGTTAACTTATTATAGTTTACATAATCTTTCCATTATTGGAGCCATTTGACACTAAGGATATAACAAAAATCATCATCATTCAACTCTCTCAACTTTGATGTTCGATTGTTTAAGAGATCATGCATGATGAGGCATTAGTTAATCAGTTTTTAGTCATTAGCTGAAGTTTTAGGATATGATTGATTGGCCTCAGTATTAATTTTCGAAGGATATCTTTTGTTAGACATTTTTTATTCAAACAACTATTTATCAAAATATTAATAAGATGATTCAAACAACACTGATTAATATCATCACTAATAAAAATAATCCTAATATTATTTATAACATAACCGATGTTTGAATCAAATTGTATTTATGTTTGAATCTTTTAGAATTCAATACTTAGGGTGTAAGATTTTATGTATATCAAAATATTAATTTTAAAATTACATTTAAAAATAATACTCCCACCAGCACAATAATAAGTATTTTATTTTTATGTTCAAGAGAAGAGATAGTTGTTTTATATCTTAAAATTAACGAGCTTTAAGAACTTTGAGATTTATTATTTTAGTTAATAGGCAACTACTACTGACTCAACTGCCTTTTATATGCCATTACCTTCTTTATTTCCTCAATCATAATAGAAGTTCCCCATTTGGCTTATTCTAAAGCTTTTTTTATCACTACTCCTTTGAGAGTAAAATCTTTGAGTTATACAACTTTTATGTGAAACTTTAGCTCTACATCTTTGCCAATTTGTTTAACTGTTATGTAGCTAGTTAAACAAAAGTTTTAAGTATACGGAGCTCCGCTTGTAAAATTAGTTTCTTTGACATGAAATTATTAGTGGGTGAGCCAAAAAATTTGAATAGTCTGAGTATTATGACATGCATCAGGGAGAAAAGGAATTTTAGGTAAAGTATGATCATAATCGATTTTTCTCTCTGAAAAAAGAGGACAATTCCTAAATGTTACCCCTTCTTTCCCAGTAAAATAATCAGGACCAATATTTGTAAATTTTTCAAATTTTTGATTACAATTATTATACTTTTTCATTAATGAATCTTGAAAGCATTCGTACTATTTTCCCCTTATAACAATAGGATCATCAGAGTAAATTACTTTGTAGAAAAGAGTGATATCGACATTTTACAGCAAGACAGTATTAAACAGTTAATAATCTGATATATTATCCAGTTTACTATTAATTTGTTATCTTCTGTTTTTAATAAATTCAAGATCTTCGGGACTGAGGATTATCTTTGGCAGTATAGGACCTTTTTATTGTCTGCTCTCATTATATAAATCAATATGTTTTTTTGCATCGACAAAAAAGTTTTTGATATCCGATTATTCCTCGCTACTAAATAAAAGTGATCCATATACAGTTTAAATTTTAAAATTTTGAGACATTAAGGAAATTTATATATCTACCGATTAAATTTTATTGAAAGGGATAAGTAAGGCAGTAATATTGTCTGTTGATTCGAAAAGTAAACTCCTTGACTTTAATTTCAAAAGACCTTTTATTTTCTTTGGAAGTAGAAGACAATTAATGACTTGAATTTATCTTTCTTCAGTTTTTTATTATGAAAATATGCCTGTAAGTTCCTTCAGTATTTTTTCCAGTCCTTAAAATTAGCAAAAGTTTTTATGTATTTATTTTTTCCAATTTTTCCAAAGCCATAATTACTTTTTACAGGGTCTTTTTTAAATTGGAGTATTTATTTCAGAGATATAGCTAATTGACATCGAATTTCCTACAGTCTTTCTTTTATCGGGATTGTAAATTAAAAAATCATCTCTTGTACGAGTGATTACTTCCTTAAAGTCATTATATATCTTAAAGACAATATTCTGAATGTACATAGGACTCATTTGCTGGAAAAGGGATTCTATGTATTTCTGAGATTCATTTTTCTTTTTTACTTATTAAGGCAATAGATTTGAAGTAAAAAATATTTCATTAATATTATTGCATTTAATTAAAGAAAGAGTTATTTAAGTCTGCTTACGAACAGTATTTTGAAGCTGAATTAGGTTGTTATAAGAAAAGGTCAGCTTATCTGCAATTTAACTCAAATATTTTAAGAACATATTATAGAGATCCATGGACGAAAGAATTTCTGGAACTTTAAATTAATTGTACTCAAAATATTTGTTTAAGTTTTAGGCGATTTCAACTTGCTTTGCTTTTAAATCTTTACTCTATACTGAGACTTGCACTAGAGTCTTAATCAATCCATTTAAGATAATAGAATACTCATCCATTATACTATTGTATTTTTTTGTATAAGAAATTATAAATTCTGTAATGTTTGATTTTTGTTATTATTTTCTCAGTTCATCTAAATTTATTTTTTATAATTTATTAACCTTGAACACGCTTTTTTTACTGATTATAAATTAATAAAGAAAAGTCAGCATTTCCATGAGAGATTGTTTAGAATTTTTGCAAATTTTAGTCATTTTTTCAATATAGCAATACTTATAGCTTATTAACTTTTGCCGATAGAACATTAATTCTTTATCGAAATCGTTGCTAATATCATTAATATGCTCGACTATTATGTTAGTATTTTCTTAGAGCAGAGATTTTTCAGTATTTCTTTCTTTAAAATATTAAATCTCCATCTTAATTAACTTTGTATTAAAATTAAAATCAACTTTTTTTTTTCTTTTTAAGAGTTCATTAAACTTTGTTTCTATATCATTTAATAATTTTTCATATTCTGTCTATTTAATTTTCAATTATAGCAAGTCTGAGCTCGCTTTCTGAATTAGTAGTACAAGTCTATCAAAGGCAGAATCAATATCGTCAATTCGATAGCTATTCCTAATTTTGGAAAGTCCGTCAATTTGAAAATCGGATACCATACTGAAGATATCAAGCATCTCCTTTAAAAAGTTTTTAAAGTTATTGATTTCTAATTATTCTCTGTACGGTTTATTTTATAGGAGGAGGTTAATATTTTCTGGAAGCATTAATATCAGTCGATAATATTTTTAAAATTCGAGGCAGATGTTATCATAATATAAAGAACACTTACGCGAGTTATCGATGGTTTGCTTGTGCCTATTGATATCCATAAAATCTTCGCTGATAGCATAATTGTCAATATGAACCAGAACTGATTATACGGAAGCGATTCTTTAGTTATGCATGATAAATTTAATTATAAAAAGCCAAATTATTTTACAAGATTATGTAAATTAAGCAAAAACACTAGTAAAATCTCTGAAAAAATCAGTAAAATGATTTTAATATAAAAATTAATGATGGTTTATACAACAGTTGGTAAAATATTTTTTGTTTTATCCTTTAAATTAAAATATTTTTTATTGTAGAAAATGATTGGAAAACTATGTTTACGCTAAAATTAAGCCATATTCATCGAATTATGGATTGGGGTTGGGGTTGGGGTTGGGGTTGGGGTTGGGGTTGGGGTTGGGGTTGGGGTTGGGGTTGGGGTTGGGGTTGGGGTTGGGGTTGGGGTTGGGGTT